>OLQK01000009.1_pt1 | contig 239639 bp, 245 predicted proteins | sample 1672501 | NCBI WGS metagenome assembly OLQK01 (sample SAMEA3136693, study PRJEB25190) | human gut metagenome | biome: human gut; feature: human-associated habitat; material: faeces | place: Austria | collected 2013
AGAATGTACAGGATATTATCTGTGAACTACTTTGCGCTGATAATACTGTCGGATTTACTGTGTCCGCCGTTACTGTGTCCGTGTCCTCTGTAAATTTTACATTTTGTATTTTAGCGCCTTCCGGCAGATGAAAAACATATTGTTTTGCGACAGGATTTGTGTTTTTGAACATAATTGTATCGCACATTGAACCGTCTAACGTCATTCCGCCTTTCAACGGAATTGCCACACCGTTATTAGTTCCCGTCATTCCGTAACCCGACTTCATATTTGCATTTGTGATAACGCACAATTCACCTACAGGATATATAATACTTTTATACGGCGCGCTATCTATCGCCGCCTGTAATTTCAGTTCGTCGTGGTCGCCGTCGCACACGACAAATATTTGGTTTTTGATTTTCGCCGACGCACCTGCTGTAGGGATTGGTGTATTTTTATTTCCACCTACATATATTTCAGCCTCTGATTTGTCATCGCTATACGCAATAGCTATTTCACCTTCCGAAAGTGTTAATCTATTTATATTGCTTTTCAAACCGTGCTTTGCTATAAATCTTGTTGCCATTCTATCAATCCTCCTTTCCTTAATACGTTCCACAATCAATGACCGATGTTACTTGTGCAGACAGTTCAAGCGGGTTAAAATCACCGCAATCAAAACTGTTTTCGGGTTCACTGTCAAAGTTGCCGCCGTCAAGCTCTGTTCCTAACTGTTCCATACCGAATACACCACCGTCGTATGATGTAATACCGATTGCTGTGTACAGATTTTGAAGTTCGTTTGTATACGCATATACTATTTCTTCGACAAAAGCCTTAAAATCAATATAGTCAAAGTATTTATCAAGGTCTTTCACCTTGTCCCATATTGCTACTCTATCTTCTGTGATAGTATCAAGTACATTCTTGTTACTGTGCTTGTGAGCCAGTGTTTGCAGTGTATTCACCACATTTTCAAGCATTTCCCTTGCGTTTATTTCATCATCAAGTTTTGCGTTTGTATCGTCAATCTTGCCGTTTAACACGCTATCCATATCTTCAAGAGATTTTTGTATAATCTCAATTTCAGATTTGGTTATGTACTCTTTATCATTAACAAGTTGCGACACAAGTGTAGGAACGCTTAAAGCAAGCCTTAAACTCTCTTTTGAAATATCTTTTTTGAGTGATATTCCTGCTATTTGAGTTATTTTCAGAACGTATTTATTAAGCAAGTCAGGTGTTTCAGAGCCGAAGTCTGTCTTTTGATAACATACATTACCCTTCATTTAACCACCCCCATTAATTTAAACGCACCCTTACACATAGATTACAAGGCTTTGTGTCCTTGTTTTCAAACTTCAACGCCGATACAGTCTTATTTACAACATAGTTTTCTTTGACTTCCGACCATAGTTCAGTCTCGCGTGGTTTTCTTGACATAGTTGCATATAAAGCAACGTCGTCACCGTCACATTGCCACCCTATATCGTTCACACCTCTCTTATTTGCCGATACAACAGGCATTTTAAGATATATTACCTTTCCCGCTCCGACTGTATCTTCATATACATAATCGAAGCCGGTCGTCATTCGCTCGAATTCTTCCATTTCTTCTGCGTTTGTTGGTCTGTCATACATTATTATTTATCCCCCTTTTAAACTCAACGTGCGCCATACCGCTTGCATAGTCGATAGTAAAGCTGTGTAGACTGTCCATAGGCAAGTCAACAACTCTGCCGGTTGTACAATCTTCACTTTCATATTCAATTTTTATATCTTTAAGATTTTGTTCTTCAACAATCATTCTCTTTACCTTTTGACATATCTCTATATCTATCGAGAATAACCAAGCTGTTGGTACTCTGTTTATAAACAACAGTGTTTCGTTTGGGTTTTTACACGTCACTGCGACGTTATCACCTATTCTAAATAACATATATTTTCCTCCTTAACTTGTACTTGTCGGTAAACCTATTACCGTACATTTCGAAAAATCCCAAGTGCCTTTGGGGTATGTCTTACTTCCAGTCGAACCTATAAAAGACGTTCCTACAGCTTTTATAGCAATACCAACACCCGTATCGTAAATCTGAAAAACTTCTTGTCCTTTGCCATTCGATACTCGCTTCAATGTCAAATCACCATAATTACCACTTGAATTACCAATAGTCACATACGCCCTTTTATCCTCATTATAAAATTTCGCTCCAACTATATCTGTACCTGTAATAGTTCCCTCTGTTATAAGGTCACCGCTCACTTTTACGCAACCGTTCAATATAAATCCGCCTGATATTTGAGTGAATGCAGAATTAATGCCATTTTCTTCGTCATACTCTAACCAATCTTGTAAAATATCATTGAAATAATAATATTTACTGTTATACTTGTAGAGTTTTTCTTTATCCAACGTTTTATCGCTTGCGGACGGTTTTTCTTTTACTGTAACAGCTTCTGATGTATTCATTTTTTCGAATGCAAGTGATTCAATCTTTTCTGCTGTTTGATTGAATTGTGTTTCCACACCTTTCTTTAGCTTTGAAACCCTTGTAGATATTCCGTCGGCAGTCATAGTGAACGTTGAAGATAATGTTTCTACTGAATTATCCGTGTATTCTTGACTTGATACTACTGACATTTCAATAGCTTGTGCCGTTTGCGATACGGTTGAATATTGATTTAGACTGTTTTCTAAGTCCTCATACGATACTTTGCTTTCTATCTTTTCAGCCGTTACACTGAATTGAGTATCATAGCCGTTTAATTTTTTTCGCAAAGTGGTTGCGAGGTTGCTTTCGTCTATGTTGTCTAAAGCGTCCTCTAATGTCCTTTTCAGCTTAACGTAATTGTCGTTTAATTCCGATACCGTTTCTCTAAGCTGTTTGTAATTCATATTGTTAATATCATCTTGATGATACAAATAACTCACCTCCTGGAGTAATACCGAGTTCCATTTCATAGAAACGCACATAACCGTGTCCCTCAAAATGTAACTTGTAGCCATAATTGGCAGTCATTCGTGGTTTTAATCGTATTGCTTGCATACCTTTCCGACCGTTACTGTCATATAGCAACTGCGATGTTTCAGGATTAAATTCTTCATTGTCGTACAGTTCATACACCTTGAAACGCCCCTCAATATACGCAAGCATTTGAAATTTTGCTATATGTTTGATATTTACTGTCTGATATGTGCTTGATGATGATGATGTCAGTATGGTTGATAAGTCCGTTTCACAGCTCCAATTGTCCGTATATTTGTTCGTATCCATTTTGTATACAACACCGTCTTTGCATAACATATACATACCGTTTTTGTTATGTGCAAAGCCTAATACTTCACTATTAATCACTTGTTGCGACCATTGACCGACCATTGTGTCATACACAAACAGATACATTTCGCCTTGCCTGTCTGTACAATACAAGTAATAGTTTCTTCCGTCACTACCCGATACAGCACTTTTGAACTCATCAATGCCAAGATTGTAGCCAATCTCACGCGGTTGTGAGCCTGTATACACCTTGATTTCATCATCTGACGCAAATATCAGTTTGCCGTTTACCTCTTGTATGCTCCTGTTGTCAATAGACCCCTCCGCATACACGTCAACCAATCTGAACGGATTTTTACTGTTGTATATTTCGTGCATAAAGTCACGTTTAAAGCAAACAACGTGGTTGTCATACACTGTGATACCTGTAAAGTTACCGCCTGCTTTTGTGTTGGTTTGTGAGGCACTGCTCCACGCATTGCTTTCGTTACTTTCAGCTACGGTGTCTAAGTTCCAATTCGTATAGTCGTTATAGCCTGAAACGTGTACTCTATCCTCATCAACTCCGAAAAGTCGTGATAAATGCACTACTGCATACTTTAGATTAGGGAACGACGGCGAAGCAGTTATTCCAAACCCACTTTTTCCGTCACCTATATCGCTACAAAATTGATAGGTTTGATTATCGTATGTGTTAAGCCAATAGCAACTCTTATTGCTCCCCTCAGGCGGTGCATAGTTTTCGGTAAATTCATAATACTTTGATACTTTCTTGCCGTTTTCAAGATTTTTAATCAATTCGTATTTGTATTTACCGGTGCTATCCTTATCGGTGTTTTCGGTTCTTTTGTAATATGCTTTTGCCGTAACTTCTTTGTCGCTTATTTTTTCGTAATAATCGGTTATATTCGTACCGTATGCAATATCAGTTACTTCCTCATACTCATACGGTATTATCGTACCGTTATCATCAGCTTTTCTTACGTATAGTTTGGTTTGAACCGTACCTGTGCTATCAGAAACCTTTTCATAATAACTTGATATATTATCGCCTGTTTTCAGATTGCGAACTTTCACATATGTATAAGGGAACGAAGTGCCTGTTCGCTCGTAAAATGTTACATTTGTATTTGTTCCCAATGGTGCAGGCTCTCTTTGATATAAACCTTTTCCTTTTAACTTATCGCCTTGCTGTAACCAAGTGGCAACGGTGTATGTATACGGTGAGTATTCGCCTTGCCTTTCGTAGTAATACACATCGCCACCGTCATATGTTGTTTCATTCGTATCTTCTATCGGCACATAACCGTCACGGAACACCTTATATTCCGTCTTTTTGTAACCGTCATTATACGTTTGTTTACTTGACTTTCTGTAACCGTCATTGTAATACTCGTCTTTCGTCTGAGTATATCCGTCATTGTAGTATTTTTTTATTTCAACGTCCAAATTGCTTGTTTTAAAGTAGTTCACGCCACCTGTCAAAGTAAATCTGCCTATCGCCCCATTCCAAACATAGTAAGTTTTTTTGCCACTGCTTTCTTTTTGACAATACATAACATCAATATCGGCATTGCCGTCCTCAACTGCCTGTTTGTCAAATGTAGTAGGGTCTTTGTCTGTATCTACAATCTTCATAAACATAGATACTTTGTCAGGAAACAGTATCAATTTCTTTACATATGTGCCACCAAGTACATCAACGGCATTTTCATATACATTGAATTGCACCATACTACGCTGTATCGCGTCAGTTTCTTCTGTCACACCCTTTTTTATTAGACCTGTATATACTTTTGTGATTTGTCCTTTACTGTTTTTCTTGTCGCTCAAAACGAGATAATCAAGTTTTAATTCTGTATCGTCACGATAGATAACAACAAGGAAATCATCAAAACTGAATAGCGATATAGGGTGTTTGTATTCAAGTCCCATATCGGACAATATGTCTACCCTGCTTTGCGACGGTGTTAAATAAGGTGCCTCGGCTGTAGAAATGTTGTATTCCATAGACAAAGCACCTGTATCTATAACTTGCCGTCTGTTTAAGCCACTCCAATTCAGTTTGGAAAGGCTATATTGCTTTAGTGCCTGTGGTAATGGTACTTGTCCGAATTGTAATTCGTTTTGTTTCTTTGCCATATAACCTCTCCTTTACTGTCCGAATTGTTGAGCTTTATCAGATAGCCATTGTTTGAAATTTTCAAGTAAAATATTGTAATTGTTGAGCCAATTTGACGCAGGACCGTACTCATTTTCAAGTGAGTACGCCTCGCCTCTCAACTTTGACTTTACCAATTCGATAAATTCTATCGGTATCATCACGTTACCGTCTTGTATTTCGTCATTTTCATTTACTTTTATCAATTTAGGCTTGATATGATAGATTAATTTAATAAAATTAGGCGTTTTTTGCATTTTAACAGCTAAATTATCACCTTTTTTATAAAAACAATCGGGAAATACGAAACCGCTCGTTATACTCGTCTTTATTAATTGTGTTGTATCTGCATACACCGCATATATATCTTCAAACCGTATCGGTGCTTCATTATCCGAAACATCAAGGCTTGCAAGCTGTATAACATCCTCTTGCGGTTCGGTAATTATCAAGTCGTTCTGTTCTTTTATAATCGCACTGTATAACAGCCATTGCAGACTGTTCAGCCACGTTGCATACGTCGAATTTGTGATAGGAAGTGCGACGTCCACTTCACTCTGTAATTCTGCTATTAACGCTTTTGCAGATATTCCACTGTCAAACACTTCTCTACCACCTCATTCGTCGTACACGTCTGTTATGTGCGTGATTTTTCCAATAATGCACATAGGCATTTCTTGATTTTCGTGTAAATTCTTGTTTGAATATACCTTGTTGGTCGTAACCGCAAAGGTATAAGATATTGTCCACGATTGCCGGAGTATAAAGCGGTAATACAACGTTTTCGTCCGATAAATCGTGTACTGGTGTAAAATGCACACCCTCTTTGAATAGTAAGTCGGGATATAATGCTTCAAGTTCTGCAACGGTATCGTTAAAGAAATTAAAGAACCGCCGCTGTTCCAAAGGCACTTTTAGACTTACCTTTTCGTATATTTCTTTAAGTGTTACTTCTGCTTGTTCCAATTTATCACCGCATTTCAGAAAAAAATATTTCAGCAAGTACCTAAAATAACGGCAAAATAACGGCAAGGCAACATATAATCACCTTGCCGTTAGAATTAAATACAGTTGTAAATTCTGATTAGACCGCCTGGATTTGAGCAGATAAGGTCACCGTAGTTTGCAAGCAACGCTCTGTAAACTGATGAATTTTCCTTTAGGTTGAAAATACCGCCGCCTTGTAGGTCAGCAAATTTCCATTCCTGTGTATGTAATTCAAGTGCCGATGTATCAACACCCCAAATTTCATCATCCGGCACGAACATTTCGTTGACAACATCAACCTGTCTGTTGGCGAAATCAAACTGAATTGATTTGAAACCACCCTGTAATGTGTTCTGTTCAACTCTGATATTGTTTACTCTTAGGTATTCTGTGTAGTGGTCGTACGCTTCGTCACCGCACAACAGCATATCAACCTTTGAGTTCTTGTCCTTTTCGGCACGTCTTAGAGCTTTTGTGATAATGCTGTCCTCAACATTATCATTTGCGTCAATAACAATAGGCTTGACAAACGAATTGTCTGCCTTGCTTACGCCGTAAATTGTTGGAACTTCATCGTCGAAGATAGCACCAAGACCTGTGATTTCACGGTTAAATGAGTTCTGCACCGTCATAAAGCCGTCAACAAGTGCTGTTGTAGGTGCTTTGTCAAGGATAATCTCATAGTTACCGTTGCTGTTCTTTGTACGGTCGATTGCAATAATTCGTAGCTGTTTAGCAACCACGTCGTTTGGCGTTGTAGCCGAGGTCGGATAAAAGTCTACAATCAAGCCTTCCTTGACGTACTTAATATCAGTTACTTCAACTTTTGTTGTCGGAGTTGTCTGTTTAACAACCTTTGTTAATGCGCCTGTGCCGTTACCGAATAGTGAACGTCCGACGTTCCATTTTGCTGTTTCATATGCCGCCTTAACTTCTGTGTCAAGTGCGTTTGCCATAGAGCCATTCTTGCCTGTAAGTTGTACAGCTTTGATTGATAGTTCAACGTTTGTATACATATCTTTTGCGTATGTTCTGAAACGTTTGAACATAACGTTACCTGCTTCAGGTGTCGCAAGTCCTTCTTCACCGTAGCCAAAGCCACCTGATAGACCGATTGGAGCTGACGCAACAATCTCATTTGCTACCAATGGCTTTTTCTTGATTTTTGATAGTAGTGGTGTAGGCTCGATACCGAGTAGGTTATTCCATACCGGTAAGTAGTTAGATTTTAGAGCCTCTTCAATAGTTTTTAAGTTTTGTTCTCTTCCCATTTAAAAATTCTCCCTCTTTTGTAATGTGGGTACGTTATTTCCCTCTGAACATATCTTTTGTTCTTTTGGAGGCGTCGTCCCAAGTTGTTGGTTTTTCCTTTATTGTTAATGCCGCGTTTACAGCGCCGTTTGACGCTGACATTGCAGGCACTTGCTGACTTTGTTTAATGTCGTCCAATCTCTTTTTTTCAATCATTTGTTGAAATTCAGGATTGCTGTCGTAGTATTTCATTAATTCTTCTGCTGTTGGGTCTGACGGTGGCGGTGTATTTGCAGAATTTACGCCGTTTGCAATCATATACGCCGTCAAATACTTTTCGTCCATAGGTATATCGTCGTTGTCTAACCACTTGTTATGTTCAATGATGTAGTCCAGCTGTGGCAACATATCGTTAATACCTTTCAGTTCATCAACACCGTTGAACGCCTCAAGCATTTCCCTTTTTTCTTTCTCACGCATACCGTCCTTTGCGTATTGCAAGGCAGGTTCAACGTCTTTTAGCACTTGCTGTGTGACGTATTTTTGCATTGCGTTTGCATAGTCCTGTTGCATTTGCTGAACAGTTGCATCGTCCTCGAAAGCTAAACGGTTTACATCCAACATTGGCATTTGCATTGCGTCCTCTATAATTGCTTGCTCACGTTGCTGTGATTGCTGTGTTATAGTCTGTTGCAATTCGTTATTTGTCTGTCTTAGCTGTTCGTTTTCTGACATTATGCGTTGATAATCTTGTTCACGTTGTGCCGCCGCTTGTGCCGCCGCCTGTGCTACATTCGCCGCCTCATCAACCGCATTATTATCCTGTGTCGGTTGTTCTTGTGCTTGTGGTTCTTGCTCTTGTCCCTCTTGTTGTGGTTCTTGTGGGGTATCTTGGGGGGTGCTTTCTTCGCCCAATACCTCTTGACCGTCAAACATATCTTCGGTCGCTCGTCTTGCGTCGTAGAAATTATCCATTATGTATAGTCCTCCTATCTTTGTCCTTGTTGTGCCAACATAGCAATTACATTCTGCTGTTGATCTTGTGTCTGTGCCTGTTTATGTAGTCTGATATGGTCCTCTAATGCTTTTGCATACTCAGGCTTTTTCAGTTTTAACAGTTGAAAATCCAACTGCAAGATATACCGTAGGTGTTCGTCTATGTGTATATCGTGGTCGTCAAACTCTGATACTCTCGGTACTGCACCCTGCTCAAAAAATACATTTTCACGTTGTGCCGCTTGAATTTGCAGTGCATTGATGTTCATTATTTCGGTGTAATTGCCTACTTTCATAAACTCCAGTGCCCTCTGTTTTACACGTTCAGGTATCTGACCATTTGCGTCGGTAAACAGTCCCATTTTGTATGCGTCGAAGAAACGTTCCTTTTGCACTTCTTCCGACATCAACAGTTCATTTTCTGTGACGTATTCCACGTCATAGCTGTTAATATCGTCGCTATTCCAAATAATCGCATTACCGATGCGGTTTTTACCTGTGCAATTCAGCACACGTCGCGTATTCGCGTATTTTTTATAGATTTCAAGCCACATTACCGCTAAATTTTTGATACTGTTTCGGATATGGTCGCCTGTCAGTGATAGACGTGTATTGTCTATGTCAACAAGGTTCTGTATAGCTGTACCTGACGTTACGCCTGCAGGCGTTGCACCGTTCATCATCAGCTGTGATACACCTGCTACATATTCCATATCATTTTTCAGATTGTAGCGTTCCGTCATTATTTCTGACGGTAAATTGCCATTCGGAATAGGTGTAGGTGCATTTGTTCCCTGTCTGTACACTAACATTGCACCAGGTGCCGCACCGTTCTGTTCAAATTCTTCAATGTCGATACTGCCCTCTTCGGCATAGAAACCCTGTATTGCAATGCGTTTGATGTATTCGTGTATACGGTTTAGACAACCGTTATACGCACGCTGACGTGGTATCAAATCTTCGATTACTGACCTACCGAAAAATTGTCCTGCCGTTTCACGACACATCATTTGCGTTAGCGGTATGCGTGAATACGGTAGCGGACCGTAGTAAACCAAATGTTCGTCACCGACAATGATTATCATTCTTCCGTCCGGTCTGTGTTTGGTCGGACGTTCAAAATACGTAATCACTTTTGCGGCGTTATCTACCGAACGTGTACCTAATGTTGTGACGGTATTCTCGTAACCGAAACCGCCTCCGGCAACAACGGGCGTCAATTCAAACGTTTCAACCGTTGCACCCTCAACTTTGATACCGTATAGGTCGTATATTTCCTCTTTGGTCTTTACTTGCTCCAAAATAATTGAACGTTGTGCCTCTATTCCCTCTTTGAATATGCTTTCTGGGAATACTTCGTACGGTGTTATCAATCCGTACTCCAAATCGCCTTGATAGAACGCTTGCTCAAACTTTCTCTCATTGCCCTCTTCATCAACAGTAACGACTTTTTCGGTGGCATATTTCTCGCCCTTGTCCTTATCCCACCACGATAACCAAAAACAGTTACCGCACAATTCATTCCACTGTATTGCGGTATTTTTCTTGGTGTCAAAATCGCTTGAAGTCTGCAAATACTGCAATATCGTAGTTGATGTTTCAGCCTTTGCGTAGTCCTCTAACTCGTTCGTTCGTGGATTTACTTTCATTCGATAGTTAATCTTTTTCAGATTGGCAATTCGCGTATCTATTAACGGTGCAATCTGATTAAACGTTTCACGTTCCAACCAATCGTATACAGGCTCCAACTGTTCGATTTCGCGACTGTATGGGTTAAAATCGCAATACTGATTACCGACTAAAAAATTAGCGTTTAAATGCCATTGCGTTTCCAATGCTGAACGTGCTGAACGGCGTTTCTCTAATTCTTCGTGAATATTTGCGATAATATCTTCCTTGTACAGCTGATTTCCATCGTCGTCGGTGTCAATTACTCTGTCAACTTCTTCATCGTCTGCACTTTCACTGTTAGGTGGTGAAAACATACTCTTAACGCTCGCCTTTATGCCCTGCAATACAGGTGAATATCTCAAATTCATTATTCATCACCCACCTTTGCGTCGTTCTTGCGCCACCTATTCAAAACAGCTTTATGCCTGCTGATAGGTTGCTTCGGCTCGTCGGCTTTGATGTTGTTGTATTCAGTCATATTTCTGCACATCAACCTGTTATACAGGTCTTTGCGTTCGATATGTTGCACTATTGACATTCCTACTATGATTAGCGTCTGAACGGCTATAACGCATAGCAGAACATAAATCACATTCATAGTCATTCCCTCCGTTTAAAATGCAAGAATACTCGCAATCAGCGTTTCCTTGTCAGTATTTGCGTTGATACCTAATTCCTTTGCGATTTTTTTCAAATCGTTGTACTTAACACCGTCCAAATACTCTTTTGTGTACGGAATAGGGTATTCTTCTGTGTTGTTATCCTCTGTTTCAACTGTTTCTTCCACGTTTTCTACTGTTTTCTCTATTCCACCGTGGAAAAATAGTGGTGGCGGTGGTACTGATACCGTCTTTTTCTCTGCTGATGGGTCGTATTCCGCAACAGCTTTAACCGCCTTTTTTAAACATTCTTCGCAGATAATGACACTGTTACCGAATTCGTTTGTATTTGTCAGTGAATATGTATCGGTATTTTTGCACCCTCTGACTTCACATTTTCTCTTTATCTTCTTGATTTTCATTAGAAATAGCTCCTCCTTTTTTCTAATCTGCCTTTTAATGCTTTCTCTCTGTACTTTTGTACCGCCGTCTTTTCCTCTTTTGGCGGTTTTGACGGTGATGTGAATTGCAACACGAAATATCGCAACGCGTCAGGTAAATGTGTTATATCGTGTGGTTCTGTCGCACAATCCGTTGGATGTTTGGTATCGCGTTGCAATGATGTTAAACAGTCGATTAATTCAATACAATTATCGAATATCATCAATCGGCTACTGCCGTTTTTGACCTGTAATAAATCTTTGACCGCCAACCAACCTGCCTCACGGTTATTTGAACTTTTCAACAGTGGCAAACCGCCCTCACGGAACAAATCCGCCTTTGTCTTACCGCTTTCTTGTGTTCGTCCCCACATATCAGGTGGGGCGGCGGTGTATTCTATTCGTTCGTCAGTCGGCGTCAGATTGACTATTTCCCCTGCACCGACTGAAATAACCTTATTGCTTTCAGCGTACTCGCGGTAAACATAGTAGTTACCGTGTTCGTCAATAGCCACCCATACACACGCCAAACAATCCAAACCGTAGTCCATACCACGATATTTACGCCAATGTTTAGGAATTTGAAACGGTTTAACAATGTGTATTGACCTATCAAATTCGTTGAAATACCGTCCCTCAAGCAAGTCCCAACTGCCGTCACGCCACGCCTCTCGCAGTCCGTCGGGCAGGTTATTTAACATATCAACATAGCCTGTATCTGTTTCCAATAACACCGCATTATCAAACACCGTCGCAGGAATGAACATATAATCGTTAGGATTTTCTGCATTCCTGTATTTTCGTGATACAAACAGACGTTTTACCCATTCGTGACCGACACCGCCGGGGTTACACGTCAGATACATACGTTTCGGAAACGAATTAGCACCTCTGATACACGCTGTTAATGTTGAATACTGGTACTCGGTGAATTGCGTAGCCTCATCCATAAATATCACGTCGTATTCAATACCCTGATATTGATTGACGTCGCTCTCACTGTCGCAATACCCCATTTCCAACAGCGAACCGTTATTGAAATAGAAACATTTTTCCTGTTTGCTGTATCTCGCTATGCCTTTCAGCAACGGCTCCAACTCTCTGACGTGGTTACGTTCCAAATCCCTATACGTCCGTCGCAGAAATAACATTTTTATACCTGCATATCTGATAGCCAATAGCACCGCTTTCATTCTGACCGCCCACGACTTCCCACCGCCTCTTGCTCCGCCGTACATAATCATTCGGTTATGTGCAGTGAAAAACTGTTCCTGTTTCGGATTCGTGCGTGATAGGTCTAATTTCAGACTATTCTGCATATTTCATCACGTCCTGTGGCATTTTAATTTCAATCGTCGTATTTTCTGTCGATTGTCCCTGTGCTAATGCACGTTTGTCATACAACGTATTGACCGCCGTACTGATTTCAGACAACTTGTGCAGTTCCAATGACCGTATCTTCGCTCGCAATTCCTGTTTTTGCGTTGCTGTCATTTCATCAGCCGGAATATCGTTCATTAGTTCTTCTAATTCACGCTGATGTTTTAACGCCAATTCCATACGTCTGTTAATCAGCTCCGTGCCGTTCTCAATGGCTCTGCTCGCCGTTTCGATGAAACCCTCGCGGACCTCTCGCCGTTTTTTCGCGTATTCGTCCATATCAGGCGGATGTCGTCGCCACCACGATTTTAACGTGTTTACGGGAATACCCATTTTGCGTGATACTAATTCCCAATTTCCCAATACCGTGTATTCCGCAAATGCCTGCTCACGGTCGGCGTCTGTATATGTTCTCTGTTTTGCGATGGCTGACACCCCCTTTTCATCAATTTAATATTTCCGTCCCCACCGACAATCAGTGAAATATTAACCCACCGTCCTCACGACGGTTCTACCTACTATATGTAGTAAATCAAATCTATCCCCCTCACTATTTTCCAATTTTAATATTTTTGCATTTTGTATATATTGCATAAATCATCATAGAAATATATGTATATTTTTCATAATCTTATTTAACTTTGGCATAAAAGTATTGACTTTAGCATAAAAGTATGCTATAATGTAATCAGAAAATAACAAAAGAGGTCAGCTGAAAGGCAAGAGAAAGGAAGATTAAAATGAAAGAGTATTTAGTTTGTAACATAGACGGAAGAGGTCAACTAAGAAAGGCAAGAAGATTGACTGACGAAGAGAAAAAGCAATATGTAAAAGAATTTAGAGATAGAGCTTTTATAGGTATCAGAGGTGAGAGTATAGATTTAAAATATCTTATGTTCGATGAAATTCTTGGATTTTTAAACAGAGAATCGGACGGACAATTTACCAGTTCATCAGGAAATGTTTATATCATAAATCAAGACGAATGGGACGAATTAGTCCAAATGAATAGTGAAAAAGAAAAAATAGCAAAAAGAAAAGAAATTGAAGAAAATATTGTCTCTTGGGAGCAAATAGTTCAAAGATGTGAGGCTATAAAAGCTGCAGGAAATTTGTATAGCACAAAAGAAGAAGCACAAAAAGCAAAGAAAAAATATAATGATTTCTATAATGAAGGTGAAGACGGCTATGTTCCTCATTTTTGGACAGCAGAAGAATATGAGGACGCAAAAGCAAAATTGAAAGAATTACAGAACGAATTAAGAAATATCAATTAAAAGTGCAATTCCGACGCATTTCGGTGCGTCGGTGCAACACTCAAAAAAAGAAAGGAAGATTAATTATGAAAAAATTAGTAAACATAATAGAGGACGAATTTGGAGTTCTTTTTACGAAGTATGAATTAAGTGTCGCAGGTAAAAAGCTTGTAGAAAAAGTTGAAGCAGAAACAGATTATCACTTTGATAAAGTGGTAAAAGGTGCAATCAGATTCATTCCAAATGAACCTGAGGACGACACAAGCCGTTGGATAAAAGTATCCAACGACGGGTTTGTTACAGCCTACCGATGTGGTATCGGTAAAGGTTGTTTCGCTGTCAGAAGTTGGACAGCGAAAAACGTTCAAGATTGGTTGGACGGTAATACGGAAGCCTGTTATGATAGAGTGGTGTGGCTATGATAAAAAAATGTATAATCTGCGGTGGCGAATTTAAAACGTCACCGTCAGCTAAAAAAGTAACCTGTTCAAACGAATGTAGACGCAAATACGCAGTTATTCGTTCAACAGGAAGAAAGAAATCAGTCGAAGAAAAGAAAAAAATTTCTGATGCACACAAAGGCAAAGACACATACCAAATCCGGATGTTAGCAATAGAGGCGTCTAAGGCAAGTCCTAAATCGGGCAAATTTGAAACAAATGTCAACGCAATAGATTGGCATATTGTTTCACCTGAAAATGTACATTACCGTTTTCATTCGTTGAATAACTGGTTGCGGTTACACGGCGAAGAACATTTCGGTTGCAAACCTGATACACAGCAGTTTTACAATGTAGTGTCAGGAATGTCCCAAGTGCGAGCTACTATGTTAGGGAAAAGAGCATATCCTGCGACCTACAAAGGTTGGAGGGTTATCATAGATAATTAAAGGAGGAATTTAAAATGCAAAAAATCATCAGAGGAAAAAAATATAATACAGACACTGCAAAGGAGGTTTGTTGCTATTCAAACAACTTACCTTTCGGCGACTTTGATTGGGTACAAGAAACTCTGTATGTAAAACGTACAGGTGAGTATTTCTTGCACGGTAAAGGCGGAGCAAGAAGTAAATACGCTGTACCGGACGGCGATTTTATGGGGGGCGGAAGTGAAATTATCCCCCTATCCGAAAAAGAGGCTCAAGCTTTCGTCGAAGAAAACGGCGATACGGAAACCTATGAAAAGTTTTTCGGTGAAGCTTCTGAAGGAGAAACACGAACAACTATTATCCTATCCGAAACAGCTAAGAAAAAGCTACAACGTCTTGCCCTCGAAAAGCGTGTATCTATCAGTCAAATCGTGGAAAGACTGATTGAAAACGCATAACAAAAAAAGACGGTTGCCGTTTGGTAACCGTCTTTTTTGGGAATAAATGAAAAAATATAATATCTCTCAAGTGAGCATATATATTATATCACATTTTCTACCGCAAGTCAAAGTGAGTTAAGTTATACCGAAACCGTTTATAGAATTCGCGTTTTAGATTAAATAATCGTTTCGGGTGCAATCCGTATTGCATTTGTATGTAGACGTGATTGACGGAGCTGTCGGTCAGAAATTTATATAGTGCCTGATAGTCCTCTCCTGCGACCTCAAGACACATATTCAGCACTGCCTTATCTTGCTCCGGCAGTCGTCTTGCGTTCACGCACAGAAAATATATCAATCCCTGCGTATTGTAGTTTATTCCTAACCTATCTAATGTTCTTGAAAATCTAAACTCCGTCAATCTCCTGTCCTCCTATTTGCTATACGTTATCTTTCCGTCGTAATAGAATGTCATACCGCATTCTTTTCTTACGACCTCTTTAACCTCTTTCAGCTTGCCGTCCTGCATACCCATTAAAACATCTTTTATTGCCTGTCCTAATTCTGTTATACGTTTCTTCTTCCATTTCAACATTGAATAGAACGTATACAGGATTATAGGTGCATTGTTTTTCATTGCACACGTAACCATTTTAATACGGTCTTGCTCGGCAGTGCTTGTCTTGATTTTTAGTGGGTCAAAATCGTTCATCAGTTTTTCATAATCAAAATCGCACTCATCTTTTAATTCCTCTGCGAGTTTATCAATATCGCGTTCACGGTTATACACAACCCCAATATATCGAATAACTCCCTCTATGTATTGACACACGCGTTTTTGACCCCATTTGCATTTTATACGCAGATACCACGCACCTACTACCACAAGATTGACAACGCCCTCTGTTGTAACTTCGTTTTCAACAATCTTGTACGACTGCAATGCTTTCTTTCTATTGAATTTCTTAATACCACGTTTCTTTGCAATTTCATCAAAATTTTTTAATATTCTTTCTTCTTCGGCGTTTTTTATCACCTGCCTTACGGCTTTGCGTTTCTGTTTTAGTTTCTTCGCTACTTTATCTTTCACACTCTACTCAACCTTTCTTATCCGGTACATATTCCGGACACTTTTCAATCCTATACGAATCGTACGTCTTGCGGTGTACCTTTTCAGCGGTCCAACCCTCAACAGGCTGAAAGCAACTACTCCACGAACACCATCCGCAAGCATTCTGGCACGTCCAACATAATTGTTCTTTAACCATTTTGCGCCTCATCTAATCGCTGAACATACTCGGTAAAATACCATAGCAGTTCATCTTTGAATACTTCAATAGCTTCCTCTGTTTTTTGGGATGTTGAGAAATATATAGCATTCGGTCGTCTTAATTTCCGTTCTATTCCTATGTTTAATTCATTTAAACTATAATTATATGCAAAACAATATTTATTGATTTTATCATTTTTCCAATCAGACACAGAAATAACCTTGTCATTTTGTGCCTGCCACTGTCTTAAACAACGCAATAACCTATCAGCTCTTGCATTGTTCTCAGCAATGGTTTTATCGCTGTAATAATTGCCTACATCATAACGATTTTGGTCAAATAGGACGGTATTCTCATTTTCTATTACTAAATCTATAGTATTGACAAAATAATACTTCTTATTGTTACATTCTTCTCTTCTCTCATATCCTGTTTTAGGCTTATCCTCAATCAATCCCAGCTTTTTTAGCTGTTCAAACAATACTGTCTCTTTTAACTGTTCCTCAGGTATTTCAGCCTGAACGCTTTTATCGTTCACTTTCAACTCTACTTTCATTACTTTTCCTCCTTAATTTTATTTCACCTCAACGCTCACACCCTCGTGCGTGTGCCAATACAATTTGTAATGATATGGGTCTGTATGTGTCCCTGTAATATCTTCAACCGCATACATTGTGTATTCATTTAAATACACATAGTTTTTCTTATACGAATTCTCACCCGTTTTAACAGTTATCACCAATTCGTTAGTTGTATTATTGGATATACTCATATATCCCTCCGCCTCAAGCACGATATTATCTGTTCGTGCATTGTAAACGGTGATTTTTCGTTCGCATTCAAAATAGTCTGCCTGTTTTGACATATTGTAGTTTACCATTTCCGCCTCCGAACACGCCGTCAGCATTACTGCTATGCAAAACATCATCAATATTCCAATTATTTTTATAAATCTTCTTTTCATTTATTATTCCTCCGTTTATTTTTCTTGAAATTCCTTTAATCTGCCCTCTAAATATTCAATCTCATCTTTCCAATGCTCAATTAGCATTTCTTCGATTTGTTGCTTTGCGTCATCTATACTATCAGCCCACAATAGGTCATCGTCTACACTTAATTCTTCTGATATATAATAAAATACTTTATCATCCATTTCATCTTGAACAAAACTCGCAATTACCTCATCATCATCTTCATAAAATGGGCTAAAACGAAGTTCGTGCCATTCTTCTCCAAATTCATTCTTTTTGACTTTCCATTCTTTCATTTATTATTCCTCACTTTCCCGACCTTAGCATATAAAATAATAACTGCGACATTGACCTTTGACGGTCCTTTGGGTGTGCCTCCATTGCGATTTTTAACGTCCACCACACCGTTATATCATCTAATGGCGTTGGATTTTCAAACTCGTCAACAATATCTCTGTCCTCGGGACACGCCACATATACACCCACTTCCCACGGTTTGTCTTTGATTATTTGTTTGTATGTTTCCATTGTCGTAACAATGTAATTCCTTTCGCCCTCAAAAGTCAAGCCATTTCCACTGTTGTAGTCTGCCTTGCAACTCTTGACCTCGTAGAATATAAATTCCCCTTTTTCTATGCCGCTTGTACTTTGATTTTTCGGTACAAACTGCACGAAGTCAACACGCTTTTCTTTGCCTTTTCCGCCACCACAATCAAGTGTAACTTCGCTTGCGTAGTATTTACCCCTACCCGATAATCTTTCAATGAGTAACTTGCTCAAAAATTCGGTTGTTTCTTTCCTGTTCATATTTTCTCCTCCAACATCGCCGTAAGCAACAGCAAATAATTTATACTGTCACCTATTTTTTCAGTCCACATTTCTTTTGATATTGCCTTGCCTTGTTCGTAATCATCAATCAAATCGTACACGCTGACAGTATGTTTTGCCATCATACTGCCTAACGCTTTTACTGGTGTGCAACTTTGCAATTCGCCTGCTACCTTGAAATTATGCAGCCTATCATCGGTTGCGTATTCGTCCGCCTTATTACATAAAACAGTTTTACACATTTCTATGCGTTTATTTATAACTTCTTCAAATTCTTCGCTTTTCATCGTTTACTCCTTATCTTCCATAGTACGACCTACAAAAAGTATATTTTCTAATGGAATTATCGCCAATGTTCCAAATGCGTCTTCTTCAAATTCTATGAATTCAGCGTATGTATTTTTCATTATCACCTGATTACAACGCCCCTTAAAATATAGATGTTGGTTATTTTTCTTTAAGACACAATAGAAATTTTCACTTTCTGTCGGTTTCTTATTTAGCTGTGTAGTATTATTCATCTTCTATGCCCTCCATTAAATTCAATGTTTTTTCCAGCTTTTTATCCGCTATCTGATTTATTTCGTCATTACTGATATGGAATAAATATTGCAACTGTATCATCATTACAATTACGTCTGATAATTCCTCTTTGACGCTGTCTTCTATTTCTTGCATGGTCTTTCTTACACGCTGTCCTCCCTGTGTTGCTCTCATATACTTAGTTAATGCTTGTGTCAGTTCTGCCATTTCTTCAATCACTAATGGTATTTGTCGTTCGCCATAGTCATCCGCTACTTGCAACCACTCACTTTGCGAACGTATCGGCATTATACCCACACGATTATTCCATTCGTTTATAACCTTGTCTTTATATCCACTCATTTTACACCTCGTACCACACTCGTTGCATTCTACAACGTAACGACCGTCATATGCTTGATACAATCCTGCTTTCCCACCGCAAAACGGGCATTTTTTCAACTCTACACCATTCATTATTTCTTCCTCACTTCTCTCATCTTCGTTTCTATCGCTGTCATTTTTACGATTTTCTCTTAACGCCACCACTGTGTTAATTATTGAATTCATCATATCGACTGTTCTCCTTTATCGTTCAGAAATCCTACTCACACGGCTCATACTTCTTGCAGAACACGTCGGGTTTGCAAGGATAATACTCTCCTCGTAAACCCTTTATAATATAATCGCCAACACTTGCTTTCATATCGCCCTCTAATGTCGATACAAGAAGTTCGCCGTCCTTGATATGAATATTATCTTTATCTGTTGTGAATTGCATTATTTCTTTAATATTTTGCCCTGTCCATTGTACTGCCTCGATTTCGCAAGGCTTTGTTTTATATCTCATTCTTCTATTCCTCCAATTCGTCTATCTTCTCAAATATGTAATCTACCGCAGACTTTAAATCATTACCAACGCTTTGGATGTTCTGCGGTGTTAGTTGTGAAGTTACAAGCATTGTGTAACAAGTCTTTTCACTTGGTAATGCGATATTCACTGCTAAGCTACTTATCAATGCGACAATGAGTATTTTAAACCGCTTACTAAAGTATCGTTGTTCCTCTTCTTCGTTAAGATATTCATAAAGACTAACAACTACAACAAATCCCGCTACAAGCATAACTATAAACAATGCAGTTTTGAAATTGTCGCATAAATTAATTAAATAAATCAAACTCGGTTTAATTATCGGTGTATTCATTACTCGTTTCCTCCTTCAAATATCGGTTTATACTTTTTATCGACCGGCGTATTATACAATCCACACGCCTCATATTTGCTACGCCAGTTTGTATTAGCCTCTCTCGTTATACCATACGCCTTGCATTTGCAGTGATGTTTTCCGTCAACTGTTATTGTTGTGAAGTTACAGCAATTACGGCATAGCACGCCCTCTAATTCGCCGTATTCTCGATACATAGCACCGATTTTAATTCTCTTTTTCTTCGCCATTTTCTTCCTCCTCAAAATCACTAACCACTTTTATAATTCTTATAATCACTTTCATAATAGTTTCATTTTCTATGTCATTACTGCTATATCCAGTATGCAGTAATGCGCTTGCTCTACCCATTTCATAGTAATGAGCCATAAAATTCATGTTAAAAAACGAATTTTTTTCCGGAAATTGATTAAGTATTTTTAATCTGTATTCTGTTTGCTTGAGCATTATATCTTGAACTGCCTCTTTTGCGTCTTTCGAGTTGCGGATTGAAGCAATGCAAAGGTCTATAAATTTTAATTTATTAAAATCTAAATTTTCTGTTTTTGCTTCGCCTAAATATTCTTTAAATGTCTTGCGAATAATATCATCGAAATCATATGGCAAACGCGTATTCATTTCTATTTCCACGCCCATTGGTAATTTAATAGTCATTGTCTATCCCCCTATTCTGTGTATAACTCTTTGTTCTTCGTGTGTTCCGCGATTGTAGCGAGGAACTGCGCGTTGCACGGCTTAACTTTGTTGTAACCAACACTGTTGCCAAAGTATTTTTTAGCCATTTCGGGGCGAATATTATAAAACGTCACCTCTATTGCGTGGCGAATATTTCGTTCCACCTGACTTTGTGTTTTGCCAACATTTTCAGCCAACTGTCGATATATATCCGTTTGCTTTATTTTTTCGTTGCTTAACATTATCACAACGGCTTGTCTGATTAGGTCATAGCCTGCCAAATGACACGGTGTACCTAATTCCATTAATATCTTTGTTATTTCTTTTTCTTCGTTCATTGTCTTATTCCTCCTAAAAATAAATTAATCCATACCATCATACAAACTTTTGCTGACCGAAATATCCTCAATATTTGTTTCGTGTATTGCTGTTGCTATCTTCAATTTTGTTTCTCTGCACGGCATATATCCATATTTGATATATCGTATCATTCGCTCAAATGTTGACATTGGGAACAGTATTTTGTCATCGACTACCAATCGTTTTGTATGTAGGTGTTCAAAAAACTTATCGTCGTACATTACTTTATATTCAATATGTTTTCCGTCGTCCTCCGTTACTTCTTCTTTGAAATATGCAAACTTTGATATAGTAAAATCAAAATTTTCTAACATCGACTTTGCGTCATTGAAATTTTTACGACATAACTCCAATACCAACCCACTGTCTATATGCTTATATGCCTTGACATTGTCGTTTTCGTAGTAAAAATTATATTGCACTGTCAATGCGTTATCGCCTGTATATCCTTCTGTCTGACGGTCAAAGTATTCCACGGCGCAATAAAATTCTTCCTCGTTATCAAAAAATATATCTATGTCCTTTATCTTTTCACCGTTGAAAATGTTTTTAAAACAGCCACCCGCTATGTATCCTTTATGTCCCATCATAAACTTATCCAAAAAATTCAACATATGAAAATTTTCTCTGTCTTGTTTAATTATCATCGTTTTCCTCCATATCAATCCACGTTATACCCACTGCATAAGCCGCCCAAATGTCACTCTTAAATCCATAAAACCAATCGGGACATTTCTTTGTCCCTTTTCCGTTCTTTAAATCGTGCTTTGCAAATCTGTCTATCAAAGCCCTGCGAATAGTTGCGTCGTTGGCTTTCATGCTGTGGCATATGTTCATTTTTTCGTCTTTGCGTGTTATGTATTGAACATCCTTTTGTAATTGCTTTGATTTTTCTGTAAATCTGCCAATCCACACGCACGTTTCAAACACTTCACGTCCAACCGGCATACCGTAGCACGCCACCATTTCGATAACAACAACGTCCGCTTGATGTACTCTTATCAGGCGTTCAAAACTGTCTAACAACTCATCATTATCGGTCTTTCCAAAGTCTTGTGGTTTCGTTGTTTCTCCGTCAATAATGCACCAACCGCTTTGTGTATTACCGGGGTCTATAGAAAATACAATCATTACGTTTTCTCCCTCATTATTTTTTCAAGTTCGTCATAATCAAGGTTATCGTCTCTGTTAATACTAAGCTCATTTTCATTGCCTTTATACGCTCGCTTTGCACTTTGCACTTCCGCAAGCGTGGTACGTCCTGCGTTAAAGTGATTACGCAATATAGCCTCTATATACTTGTAATTACGTTTGTTGTTCTTTACAGCTTCGCTTATAGCATATTCAACGACATCTTCTGACATAGCATTAAGCCAATCATCTAAGCCTTGCAGTGTAATCGGTGTCAAAGGTGCTATATTGTTCTCATATAGCTTAACAATTCTTACAGGCAGACGTGGCAGTTCCCTTTCTTCTACTTTCTTTTCTTTTACTTTACTCTCTTCTACTTTCTTTTGTTCGGAAATGTTTACATTTTTGCTTGAAATGTTTACATTTTCATTTAAAATGCGTACATTCTTATAAATTTGGTCGACTTTAATTAAGAGGTACTCTTTTCTGACTTCAACTTCTTTACGGCGACTGACTGCCTCGAAGTATCTTTCTTGTATGCCTCTCGAAGTCAAGATTTGATACTTGTCATAAAGTTCACTGTCAAATATACCTCTTTTAATCGCGGCTCTCACTATTTCGGACACGGCATCACCACCCAAACCTACATTCTTTCCGAACAATAATGCAACGTCTTCTGACCATTCACAATAGTAACCTTGCTGTCCGTATATCTTTTGGAACAACTTAACGACTATCGCAAACCCTTTCAGCCCAAATTCAGCCTCGATTAATTCAAATTTATCATCTAAATGTACGTTCAGCGGAAAGTAGTTAATTCCGTTGTTCATACACTACACCTCTTAAAACGGCAAATCTTCTTCACCGATTGTTGCAAAATCCTCACCGTATTGACTGTTTAAATCATCTAAACCACTATCAGACAAATCGGTATTACCGCCTGTACTACTTTCGGCTTTTGAGCCGGTAAAGTATACCTCGTCTACAATAACTTCTGTCGCATACTGCTTTTTACCGTCATTACCGTCCCAACTTCTCGATTGAATACTTCCGACTACCGCAATCATACTGCCTTTTTGGAAATATCGTGCGATAAATTCGCCTGTCTTACGCCACGCAATGCAGTTGATGAAATCAGCCTGTTGTCCGCCGTCTTTTGCAAATCTTCGATTTACCGCAATAGTAAATCTCGCGACTGAAAGATTGTTTGGTGTTTGTCTTATTTCAACGTCTTTTGTAAGACGTCCCATTAATATAACTTTATTCAACTCTTCCTTCCCCCTTAAATGCTCTCTTTAAAATCTCCTTTATATCTTTTTTTATGAGTTTTAATAATTTAATATTAAATCTTCCAATGACAATCGAATGTGCTACACGATTATTTCCTTCGCGTTGGTGCATTGAAATCAATGCACCGTCACATTCGGTTTCAAATACTTCGTTCGTGTATGTATCTTCTACTCTTATTTTTACCATTACATTTCCTCCTATAAATAACTTTTTCCGAATACCTCTCGGAATTGTTCCTCTGTCCAATTATTCTCTTTCATAGCTTTTTCTTGACCGTATCGGTGCAAATAATCAGCTATATCGCTGTTTCTGTGTGCGCTATATTCACCGTTACGGTGACATCGTTCACCACATAGATAAACTACTAACCCATACCGTTCAGAGTGTTTTCGGTTACTTCCTCCGAATATATGGTGACGTTCTAATCTGTCACCGTTTCCGTTTCTTCCGCATAGAAAACACTTCTTCATTGCTTCCACCCGTCCTTTAACGCCTGTAATTCTCTCGGTGTCATTGTTTCGATACCCAGTGCCTTGCAGTCCTGCACGATATTATCAATCAACATTGACATTTGCTTTGTGTCGTATGATGATGAACCATAGTATAGAACAACGTTTGTGCAACCTTTAAGTTTGCTTTCAAGCGTTTCTACCTGCCACCCTAAGCCACTATGTTTCCAACCCTCGCATAGTTTGTTGACGGCTTTTGTAGGCGCACATACTATCTCGCTGTTACCACCTATTTCTTTTATCTCTCGGCGGTATACCTCTGTTTTACTGACATTTAGCTTTTCTGCCAATTTATCTATCAGTACCCAACAGTAAGCATTTGCGTCAAGTGACCTCTTTTTCCTGTACTGTTTAACCTCGACAACATATTCTTTGCCGTCCTCTAAAGCTGATATTAAGGATGATAGCCACGCTACCGCCTTAATACCGCTCTCTTTATTGAATATCTGCTTGTTCATTATTTTCTACCTTATAATCTTCTGCCATTTGTTTTGCGTTCTTTGCGTATTGAGGATATTCGGCAAGTTCTACTTCGTCAATATCCTTGCCTAATGCAGTTTTTAACAACTCTCTTATCTCGTCCTCTGTTTTACCTGCTCGGCTTGCAAAGTTCTTTACAAAACCTTGTAACGATTTTTTTATAACAACATTTGCGCTGTCAACCAATCTATTTAAAAACAACACATACTTTCCTTGTGGTAATTCGGTTAATTCTTTTGCACCGAATTCATTTAATAAAATGTTGAGCGTTGTTTCTCTATTTGCTTTTGGGAACACACGCAAGATATTTTGTATTTTTTTTATCTGTGTTTCATCAATGTATACTTCTTGCGAGGGCACTTTGGACTGTGCTTTGTTCTCAGCCGGAGTTGGATTGTATTTACTTCTACCGGCTTGCCAATATACATCAGCACCAAATCCCAACGCCTTACAAGCTACCGATATAGCGTCTGTCAGAGCCATTTTAAAAGCCTCGTCCGATGTATATAAACCGCTTTTTTCTTTTGCTACGAATGAATTACCGCCTGTACCTTCGATAGGCATACTCCATTCGTTGTTATGCTTTATGTATAACTCAATATCTACAAAGGCACATTTTACACCGTCTGCACCTTCTTCTACCCATTTGCGTACCGTTTTGTAGTACCAACCTATTCCGACAGGTCCGAACTGTTCTGTAAGAGCCTGTATTCTCCACATAGGGTTTATATCTGTCATACCTTTCAATCTACCTGCGTAAATAGGTTTCTTCGCATTTTCGGGTACTGTTCTGACGGCGTTGTATATTTCCATATTAGTCATTTTGCCACCTCTACTTTATACTTACATTGTTTCTCTCTACCAACTCCGCGTGCGGAATATCAAAACCGCCTTGCAACATTTCTTTTATAACCGTCTTGTTTGCTTCTGGTCGCTTGAATGTCAACAGGTCGTTGTTGTTCTTCATTGCGTAGTCAATAAATTCATCATCAACCTCTATCGCCGTTGACTTTCTGTAACTTATCGCCACTTTTGGAGTAGCGAATTTATTACCTTGCAATGTTCGATTTATGAAATTCTTCAGATTTTCAGCCTTGTTTTCCAACGACTTACGACGTTCCGCAAGTGCTTTTTCTTCTTCTCTTATAGCTTTGCTCTCGGCTACAAGATTTTTATACCATAACGCTGTATTTTCGATTTTTTCTTCCTTTTGCATTTGCAGTTCTTCAAATGCCTCGTAATCCTTTATCTCGCCGGTTTCTTCGTCTATCAAAGAAAACATAGCATTATCAATTTCGTATATGTTCATCTATCTACCTCTCCTATCTTCGCGAATTCCTCCATACAGTTTTCGCAGACAACTATATCTGCGATTTCGTAGTATTTGTCGCCTACAAATATAGGCTCATTGCACTCGTCACAAGTACAGGCAACTACTTCTTCGCCACAACTGTCCTCGCCGTAGTTGCCTGTTATCTCTTTATCAACATCAATGTATCCGAACATTTGACATTTTCCTTTCTATGTGTTAAAATATCAATGTGTTATAATATATGCCGTTGAACGGTATTGCGGAGGAAATTAAATTCCTCCGCTTTTTTATTATTCAATTATATGTACATTCGGTACATCTTCAAGCAATTCTCTTAGCTTGTCCGCAACGTTCTTTACTGCCTCACGTTCCCAAGCTCCACCGTCTGCCTCAAACAGTGCCGCTCTTCCGTCTTTAAGTCTGATTAAGAAATCGCTTTCCGGTTGTTCAACCTCTAAAAATGTTCTGTATGGTTTCAACGTAACAATCGGCTTAATTCTCTGTTCACCTATCAACTGAATACCACTCTTGACAGTTGCCGACTGCGTGATACCGTCGTCCTTTGTCTGTACACTCTGTTGGTCTGTTATGTTACCGAGTAACTGTACAAGATAATCTCTGTCCTCTGTCGGTGCAAAACGCGATTTTAGACAGATAATCATATTTTCAATGCTTATATACTCGTTAAAATCGAAACCGATAAATTTTGCTTCGGCAGTAAAAGGTCTTTCACGTTGCATATCATCTCTGATTGCACCGAACACGTGTACTCGTTCTGCTGATGTTGCTCTGACGAACAGCGGAAGATTATACTCATTCATCTCTTGTTTTATCATCTCTGCCAAACCGCTTAGACTTGAAAGGACTATTGTATCAGCAAGTTCGTTTTCAATCCTATATAAGTGCTTGTCCGAAAAAGTGCCTTGCACTGTTTCAATCACCTTTGGTCCTGTCATATCCTCGATTTTTTCAATAAACTCTCTATCAATCATTATCTTTATCCTCCTTTAAATTACATTACTTTCTTAATCGCTATAATCTTTGGCTCATCTTGTTCCGAGCCGTCTAATGCCATTTGCCCCGGTACTTGTGGCAACATTTCAACCAATGCTTTGCCCTCATCCGATTCCGTCAAGTACAACGCACTTTCAATGTTGTTCGTTGGTGTCAATGTTGACTTAACCTGTGTTGACATTTTGATGTTCTGTCTTTCGCTGTCAGGCTTTAATGACAGCGTTAATGTTATCTTTCTTACTGCGTCCGCCTTGGTGTTTAGGTCGGCGATATTATCAACAACCTTGCTTAGCTCATAATCCAATCTTTCACCGATTGCGCCACGAGCGACCTCTAATAAATTTGCATTACCCACTTTTTATCATTCCTTTCTTGATTTTTTATTTTTTTGTGGTATAATATATGTAAAACATAGATTAATCTATGTAATTACCTTTGACCGTTTATGAGTGTCGGCTCTAACGGTCTTTTTCTTTTGCAACAATATTGATATACGGCTCACCATTATTCCACGAATGGCGTATTTCAAAATCGGCACTACCATTAATCAATATTTTTGTGTTACTGCCAAGTGCAGTTAATATCGTGATAAATTCTTCATTATTGTAGTTCTCTACTTCGTCATTCATTCTCTTTCACCTCCAACTTTTTCTTGATGTCATCCAACATCTTTAATTGTAATCTGTATTTCTTATCGACTGTTTTGTCAGTCGGAATACACAACGACATAATTTCTTTAAACGGCTTACCCTCATACACGCTTATACATATAACCGGTGCAAACTTATTGTCGCCTACCATTGTGTATATCACGACAGGTGCATCGTCACGTTTTGCCGCCAACAAATTAATCTGTAAGCATAAATTATGTAGCTTGCTTATCTGACCTGTTGTCATTTGTTATCCTCCTATATTCATCATCACGATTATTTCAAATGCTATCAGCAAAATTGAAAACATTGTTACCGCAATGATATATTCTGTATTTTTCATTTGCCATTCACCAACGCAATCACTTGGTCTATCTGTCTGTTGGTCTTTTCGTCAAACTTGTGACTGCGTGTTTGTGGCTGTTCCTCTGCGGCATATATACCGCCTTTCATATCTGCCATTGCTTTACCGGTATCAACCCACGCTCTTCGACCTTTTTCATTCAGGCTGTTCCATATCCTTATTATCAAATTCATTTCTTATCTTCCTCTCTCATTAACTTCCAACCGCCGAATAGTCCGACACCGAAACTAAACAAAGCTACACCTATAATGTACATATGTTTTACCTCTCTTTCATTTGTTACCTCACAGGCACAAGCGAGTTACTCTAAAAATGCTTAAGTATGATACTATATACAGCAAAATGGAGGCTGCAAAAAGAGTAACTCGTTTCTGCCTGCGAGATTTAATTTTTATGACATTTCTCTTGCTAACTTAGCAACAGAGATATATCCGCCTTTAAAATCAAAAAGTTTTTTTACTGTTGCTCTGTTTAATCCACAGAACTTTTGAACATCTTTAACTTTTAACATTTCTTTATCGGGATAATGTGCTTTTATGCGTTCGAGATTATCTCTATATGATGGTTTTTCAAGTGCCACTTCGCTCACCCTCTTTCTTGTAAACTTTTTCTTAATCATTTAGTTCTTGGTTCATTCGACCCTTTAGCTCCTTAAGCAGTTGCAATACAATATCCAATGTGTCGCTATCGGCACAAGCAATGTCTAATTTTGAGGAAGTGAAAATGCCTGTTTCATTTCCTCTTTTTCGTTTGACTACTTCTTGATACGCCCTGTAATCTTCACCGCTTATTATGCGTTCCTTTGTTTGTGGAAGAATTGATATACAAGTATTTAAGTATTCAAGCCTTTCTTTTAACGGTAACTTTTCAATATTCATTTCTGCCTCCACTCCTCCAAGAAACTCTTTATCAGCATTACAACCGACGCCGGAAACACTATAGCGGCAAGAGCGCCGCAAGCAATCGCTATCATTACTATCATTTTTTCTACCTCCTATTTCCATTCTGCTCTTGTTAATCTTTTATGGCTGTGCTATAATCATCTTATGCTACAATCATCTTAAAGGAGTGAATTTATCATGAAATTAAACCTTCGCACTAAAGATAAAATACTCAATACTTTACTTGTAATCGCCGAAGAAACCAATACCACCGAAATCAAAAATTTCAGCAAGTATGTCAACAGATTTGATTACATTTCAAAAGCTGACCTGTACCGCTATTTGAAATTACTTGAATATGAACATATTATTGACTTAGACTATTACGATGAAGAAATATCAAGCATCCTGCTGATGCCGTCAGCATATATATATTTCTCCGAAAAAAGACAGTCTAATGTATTTACATATGTTAATATTGTATTGAGTGCCATAGCTGCTGTTGCCGCTGTAATGGCTCTGCTACATTAAATTTCTTATTATCAATAATGTTACAATACAAATTTCCTCTAAAACTATAATAATTCTAAGTGTATTCAATGTAATTCTCCTTATATTATTCTGATTACTATATCAATAATCGCCGCGACCAATGTAATACTTGTAAGTAAGAATATTATCTTGTCTGCGTATTCGTAATGCCCCACTGCTTTTTACCTCCTATTTAGTTTTTTACTTTCTGTTCTTGTTTTGCTATCCAATCTACACTTACATTAAATAGCTCTGCCAATTTTGACACATAAACTAAGTCGAGGCTTTTTTGGCGTTCACCATTTTCGATGTTTGCATAATAATTTTGACTAATGCCCAAATAATCAGCTATCGCCTGTTGTGTCATTTTGCGTTCTTCTCTTAATTCTTTTAAATACTTTCGCACACTATCACCTCCGTTCATCTCACAATGAGATATTATCACATATTGAGTTTATTGTCAATCCCTTTTTGAGATTTTTTTTATTTTTTTATTTACTTTTATCTCTATTAGTGATAATATAGTTTTACAAGGAGGTGGCGTTATGAAAAATCTTAAACTATTAAGAAAGCAACACAATCTATCACAAAAAGAAATAGGTAATATATTTCACGCTTCGCAAAATACGGTAAGTCAGTGGGAAAACGGTACCAGAAAACCCTCATATGATATTATTCAAGAAATAGCAGATTACTTTGATGTTTCTGTTGATTACTTATTAGGACGTCAAGAACAGCTCCCTGAATTAAACAGCAAAGATAAAAGAGAAATACAAGAAATATTAGACGATACCGAACAGCAATTATTATCTCAGGACGGTTTAATGTTTGACGGTTCTCCCGCAACAGATGAGGATGTTCAAAAAATAATAATGGCTATGAAAATGGGTATGGAAATGATAAAGAAAGAAAACAAAGCCAAGTTTACACCGAAGAAATATCGTAAAAATAATTGAGGTATTGCCTATGAATAGGATTGTAAATAAAATTGTATCTAAGTATCATTCTCGCAATCCAATAGATATAGCGCAAGGAATGAATATAAAAGTTGCTTATGCTGATTTAGGCGAAAATGTACACGGTTTTTACCAATACTACAAGCGTGGAATGGTTATATACATCAACAGTTCACTTGATGAGTTTATGCAACTTCAAGTATTGCGTCACGAAATAGGTCACGCAGTGCTACATAGAAAAACTAATCGTATATTTATGGAGCGTTCAACTTTTCAAGTTCCCGATAAATATGAGAATGAGGCTGACTTGTTTGCAACTTTCCTCGCTATTTCTGATGATGATGTGTGCGAATATATAAGCAACGAATATACAGTACAACAAATATCAAATATGACAGGTTGTAAAGAAAAATTTATTGAGCAGAGGATTAGAGATTATTGTGAGGGGTAATAGAATAAGTATGTAAAAATTACCACGATTGTTATACAAGGAGAATTAAAATGGAATTTGCAATAATTTTATTAACTTTCGGTTTAGATATTATACTTCCTATATTGGGTATTGTCGGATATTTCGCTCCTGCATATTGGTTATTAAATATATCATTCCTTTTTATTATAGGAAGTACATTTTTTAAACATCTGAGCCCATTTACTGTTATCATACACATAATATCTTGTATAATCGGTATTGCAGCAGCTGTTATACTTAAACTTCCGATTTTCAATACAATTAAACTTATACTATGCTTTGAATGGCTTTTGCTGAATATTGCTTGTGACATAATGATTCTCTTGAATAAATAGTCGCACATATACAGGTGGAAAAATTATATGAAAAAGATAAAGATTACGTTTGAAGAAAATACTGAAAAGAAAAACAAATACAAAAAATATCCTCGTTTAGACCTTGACCGTTTAGCATTTGAAGATGAAGAAACCGTTGAGCAAATGCAGATTGATTACATCAAAGCTATCAAGAAGAAAGTTTTAAAACGTTGGTTAGCACCAATGATATTAATATTTATAGCATTTGCTGTTGGTTTTGCAACATTAAGCGGCTATACGGCTAATAGATATATAACCACAGCAATGCAACAATTTTATTCTGATATGCAACGTAAACCGCTTAGCTTAAAGCCACGAAACAATAGCACTTCAGATACTACATCGGATAACACATCAAACTCTGTGCCGGGTGCTAATCTTGTCTATGTAACAACGAACGGTAAAAAATATCACAGGTTTGGTTGCCAATATCTTTCTTCAGGCAGTATAAAAGCAATGATTGAAAGTAGGGCAATTAACGAAGGTTATACACCTTGCAAGAAATGTTTTGATTAAATATATGATAAGAAAGGTGGGATTGTCTTATGTTTTTTTATGTTCTGTGCGTTATATTTTTCTTTTTTGCTCACAAGCAAATATATGCCGGCTCACATTTCACCGGCAGTAATAAAAAGATTGGAACGATTATCGGTATAATCGGTATTGTAAATATGTTAGCTACTTTTGCTTTTTGGGTGTATACAGCAATCAAAGTGTCGATATTAATCTCTTTAGTTTTGTTTGTAGTATCAATGATATTTACATACATTGTTAATAGAATTTTTGCGAAAGTATCGTTTAAGGAAGTGTCAAAAATGGACATAAAGCAAGAAGATTTGCAATTCATAATATACAACAGTCGGTGTGACGTGTTTGCAACGATTACATCGGAAGTTGGAACAATAGTAAATTTGCTCATATTGATAATTTATGTAGTAAGTAAAATTATATAAGCAAAAGCGAGGATTTTAAACGTGTCGGATTTAATATGTTTAAAATAAAAAAATCCCCCGACCGCTACCAACAGTCGGAGGATAAGAGTGTATTGAAACACATATTCGCAAAATTATTGTATCACATACACTCTATTTTTGCAATACTAATTTTTAAAAAAGGAGTGTATTAAAATGAAGAAAAGAAAAGACGGAAGATATTTAAAAGTCGTTACAATCAACGGTAAACGGTTGTATTTTTACAGTAGTAAAACTACGGAACAACAAGCTGAACGTGACATTAATCGTCAAATTCTTGCTTACACCAAGCAAGAAGAAAGAGGCAAACTGTTTAGTGAAGTTGCAGAAGAATGGGAAGAAGAACATTTTCCTAAGATAGAGTATAATACCGCAAAAAGATATAAAATTTTACTTAGTCACGCAGTAGAAGAATTTGATGATAGATATATCAAAGAAATACAGCCTATCGATATTGAGCAATATTTAGACTATTACGTAACAAGAGATTATGCAACAAAAACTATAAAAGACCAATTATCCATAGTCCGATTAGTTTTTAAATACGCCTATATAAAAGGCTATGTTGAAAATGACCCTACAAGATATATTAGCCCTCCAAAAGGCAAGTCAGCTATCAAACGACAACCTCTTACAGAAGAAGAAACCGAAGCAGTAAAAAATAGTCTAAATTGTTCTTTTGGCTTGTTCCCATATTTTTTGTTATACACCGGATTAAGAAAGGGCGAAGCTCTTGCTTTACAGTTTAAAGATATTGATTTCGATAATAAAGAAATTAATGTTTATAAATCTGTATATCATAAAAGCAACGTCCCTCATATTAAAGGCACTAAAACAGAAAACGGCACTCGCAAAGTGGTTTTGCTTGATGTATTAGCAGATAAACTTCCTAAAGGAAAAGATGAAAATTTTATATTTTCGATTGACGGTACAAAGCCGCTCGGTTATTCAGCTTTTCAACGCCGTTGGGATAAATATAAAAAAGAAACAGGACTTGATATAACAGCTCATCAGTTGCGTCATACTTACGCAACAATACTTTTTGAAGCAGGGATAGACGTAAAAGATGCTCAACATTTATTAGGGCATAGCGACATTTCGGTTACAAGAAATATTTATACACATATTCGTACAAATCACTTTAAAGAAACCGTGGAAAAATTAAATACATTTATGAATTAGTCAAGCATTAGTCAGATATGTTCAGAAACCGCATATTCATTAAATATTTAAGGGGTTCGAATCCCTCCGGGCGTACCATAAGTTACAATATCCGAACCTCGGTTCGGATATTTTTTTGTTTTTCTATAAAAAACAATATTTTTTGCAAAAAAGTATTGACAAAATAATTTTAATGTGCTATCATATTATTTGTCGTCAGACATTAAAACTAAATATGCGTGATTAGCTCAGTTGGTAGAGCACCTGACTCTTAATCAGGGTGTCCAGGGTTCGAACCCCTGATCGCGTACCACAAGTTGTAATATCCGAACTTTGGTTCGGATATTTTTTTGTACAAAAACAAAATATAGCCTCTTAGAACTATATTTATGCAGAACTATATTGAGTTCATTAAACGAGATTTTAATACAATGTCAGTCTTCTTCTATTATTTGCATACTATTAATAACATTTTTATATTCTTTTGCAACTTCCCCAAATTGCTTATCAATCAAAATTTTATCACAATCTTCTCCATTATGATTAATGTTATAAAGAGTTTCCGTAAGAGCCGAACTTGCCTTATAAAGCTTTCCGAAATCAAGACTTACTGACGAGCCTTTCAGAGTATGCGCACAAAGATACGCTTTTTCATACAATTCTTCATTCAAAGCCTTTTTCAATTCATTAAAAGCGGTATCGTTTTTAAAACACTGTACAAAGCGGACAACATATTTTTCATCAATGAGTCTTCTTTTGACTACTTCAAAATCACCGCCGACTTTATCATAAAAAACTTTCAGTCTCTTGGTTGTTCCTGCAATATTACCTCTGTATTCAATATAATTATAGTATTCTTTTTTAATTTCATTCAAATTTCGAGTTCTTATCGGCACAACATCGCCCGATTTCATTGTAAAATCATTCTCAACACTCTCTATCTTGTTCATATTAACAAGATAACTCTGATGACATCTCAAAAATGCTCTGTGATTTATTTCTTCCTCAATATCATTAAGTTTCTTATATATTGTGTACTCGTTTCCGTCTGTGCGATGAAGAATACATTTTGAATTACTGCTCTCAATATATTCAATCTCACTGTACAACACTTGAATTACGGAATTGCGTTTTTTTATTTGGTATGTATGCACATTTTCATAATTGCTCAGCACTCTGTCAAGTACCATGCTGATTTTATCTATATCGTGCGGCTTAACCAAATAGCCGCTCGCCTCAACGTCATAACTTTCCACCGCATATTTTGACGTTACGGTAAGAAATATAATCTTACCTTTATAATTCATATTTCTAAGCTTTTCCGCAACTTGTATTCCGTTTAACTTGTCCATATACATATCAAGAAATATTATATCATAATACTCCCCATCTTCTATCGAATAAATTAAATTAACGCCGTTTTCATAGCTATCAATATTGTATTCAATAAATCTATCTGAGAAATAGATACTTAGTTGCTGACGGATTATTTCCCTATCACTTAGATTGTCATCACAAACTGCAATATCCACTTTTTGTGTTCACCTCACAAGGAATTATTCTATCATAATTATACCACAAATATGTATTTTTTGTCAAATTCATCGTAAACACCTTCATTTTCAATAAATTCATATTTCTACGGTTATTTATGCTATAATTTCATCATACAAAAGGATAAAAGGAGAAGTATAAAATGGTAAACTACGGAGTGATTGAAGAAAAAATGTGTGATTTATGTATGGGAGAATACATCACCTATGGGATAGGTGCTTATAATACACAGGCTCACGAACTAATAACTTTTGTTTCAGATGTTTTTCCATGTAAGGATGACGCCGAAAAATTTGTGAATGTTTGTAATGAAAACGAACTTTCATTACATCATTTAAGAGATGTTATCGAAGATTTCATTTGAAATAAAAAAGCACTGAATAAATTAAACTTTGTTCGGTGCTTTTTTATTGCAATTCACTTTGAAAGGTGCTATACTTGATATGCAAAAAATATACAAAGGAGCATATGTATGAGTAAAGCACCTTCGGATAATCAGTATTTCGGTACCGAAAAAACAATGAAAATTTTATTTAAGCTTGCGCCGCCCGTTATGCTGGCACAGCTTATTCAATCTTTATATAATATAGTAGACAGTTTTTTCATCGGTAAATTCTCAGGATACGCACTGACGGCACTTTCTGTAATATACCCTATGCAACTTTTGATATGTGCCGTTGCAGTCGGAACAGGTGTCGGCGTCAATACCGTTATGGCACGGTTTTACGGTCAAAAGCGAACTTCCAAAGCGATTAACACCGCCGGAATAGGAACTGTTATGGCTGTTGTGAGCTGGTTCATATTCGCTTTAATTTCATTTTTCATCATAAAACCGTATGCCTTAATCTCGGCAGAATCTGAAATTGTACATGAGTATACTATTACATACGGTAAAATAATCGGAATTTTCAGCTTGGGAATATTCCTTGAAAGCACTTGGACAAAGATTTTGCAGTCACAAGGAGATATGAAAACACCTATGATTGCTCAGATTGTCGGTGCATTGACAAATATTGTACTCGACCCTATTTTAATTTTCGGAATGTTCGGAATTAAACCGATGGGTGTTGCAGGTGCGGCTATTGCAACTGTCATAGGTCAGTCGCTCGCCGCCGCCATAACAGGTATTAAAGGATTTTATAAGCCGCCGAAATTAAATATATTTTTGCCGTATGTAAAACAAATATATGCAGCAGGACTGCCGAATATTATTATGCAAGCATTGTGGACTGTATATATTCTCGGACTGAACGTACTTCTTGCGTCATTCTCTGATGCATCCGTAACCGTGCTCGGTATTTATTATAAACTTCAAAGTTTCTTCTTTATTCCGCTTAATGCTCTCGGCGTCTGCATAGTGCCTGTATTGAGCTTTAATTATGCGATAAACAGAAAAGACAGATGTAAACGCGTGTTTTGGGAAACTGTTGCCGTATCTGCCGCATTTATGCTTTTAGGCGTGGCGATATTTGTGCTTTTGCCAAAACAGTCAATTGGAATATTCTCAAATGATACAGAAGTTTTGAATATAGGTAATGTGGCTTTCCGAATAATCGGAGCAAGCTTCGTACCCGCCGCACTCTCGCTTACATTCCCTATTTTGTTTCAGGCTATCGGAAAAGGTAAGGAAAGTATTTTTATAACAGTGCTAAGACAAGTTGTACTTCTTGTTCCTCTTGCCTGGGTATTTTCGTTCGCAGGACTTAATTATGTATGGCTCACTTTTCCGGTTACAGAAATTATAACTTGCAGTGTCAGTATGATTTTTTATAAAAAAGTTTTTCATAAAAATGCGTAATTTTTGACTGTCGATTAAAAAAATCGACAGTTTTTTGTTATGAAAACGGCTTAAAACCTATGGTTTTGAAAGTTCACTAAAAAAAGTTTAATTTTTTTCAAAAAAAGTGTTGACAAAAGGTATATGTTCTGCTATAATAATTTTTGTCAGTTGAGCTGATGAACAAACATCTGGAGAGATGTCTGAGTGGTTGAAAGAGCCGGTCTTGAAAACCGGTGACGGTTCCGCCGTCCGTGGGTTCGAATCCCACTCTCTCCTCCATTTAAAATTTTATATTTTGTACTGCATACAAAGCTAATTGCTATTTAGAACGGCAGCAATTTTAACTTGTTGTATGCTTTTCTTTTATGGAGAAGTACTCAAGAGGCCGAAGAGGCGCCCCTGCTAAGGGTGTAGGTCGGGAAACTGGCGCGAGGGTTCAAATCCCTCCTTCTCCGCCAAACATGAATGGCTTAAAACCTATGGTTTTAGGCTATTTTTTATTTTTTTCTAACACTTTTGACTACGTTTTTCTAACATTTCATAATTAAATCCCTATTGCATTTGACAATGTCTGTACATTTTCAGCCTTTGCAACATTTGAACGATGTATATAAATTCGTTCTGTGGTACTTGTCTGTCCGTGTCCTAACTGAATTGTTACATCTGCAAGCGGTGTTCCACTTTCAAATAACAAACTCGCTACTGCATGCCTGTAATCGTGTACCCTACAAGGCGGTAAACCTATTTTATCTGTCATTTTACGAATTATGCGGTTTATACTGTTCGGATTGTAAATACGTCCATCAGCTTGCCTTATAACATAATCATAGTCATATATCTTATAGCAATCACCTAAAAGCTGTTTATTTTCTTCCTGTTGTGACTTTTCAACTTTTAGCATATCAATTACTTTAGGCGGTAATGACATTGTTCTTATACCGTTTTTAGTTTTTGGTGTTGTCAAATGCTCTAATATCTCTTTTTTTGATCCTGTTCTGTTTTGGCAAATATGTATAGTGCCATTGTCTAAATCAACATTATCCCAAGTCAAAGCTAATAATTCACCCTTTCGGCAACCTGTAAACATTTCTAAGAACAAGAACAAACAAGCCTTGCTTTCCGTTTTTTCTGCATATGATAAAAGCGTTTTAATTTGTTCAGCATTATATATCGTCGGCGTAAATTCTTTTGTTTCAAATATCGGCATTCTGCTACGTTCTATGAAATTATAATTTATCAAATCATTTTCTAATGCATAATTAAATGCTGATGAAAGCACACCACGAATATTTAATATTGCCTTTTTACCCAAACCGCCTTTACCATTTGATTTTCCGCACTCTTTAAGATAAACAAAATATTCTGTGAAACATCTGCCTTTCAAGTCTTTCAACTTATAGTTTTTCCCCTCAAAATAAGGTTTTATTTTGCCATTAACCACCTTGCCATACCCCTCCCATGTCGATGGTTTTATGAGTGGTTTAACCTGTTCTATCCACATATCAAGGAAATCAATAAACATCATATTATTGTCGATATAATCATCACTTGAATATTTTAATAGTATCTCTTGTAATGCTTTCTCTGCTCTGCGTTTGTTATTGCCTTTTGTTTCTATCTGCAAATTCACCCATTTTTGTTTACCGTTCACACGAAAGACAGCGTAATATTTGCCTGACTTCTTAACTAAACTACCTTTCACTCTTACACACTCCTTTTCTACACATTAGGTAGTCCGCTACAGTTTAATTCTACCATAGCGGACACCTGTTTTCAAGTATTTGATTGTAGAAACTCTATTAAATATTGCTTGGGAATAAGAATTTTCTTTCCGACACGAATATGTTTTAATTTTCCGTCTTTGATTAGTTTATATATTGAATTTCTTCCGGTTCTTATTATTATTTGAGCTTCTTTTATAGTAATTACATCTTTATCTCTGTAATTTTCAAGCATAGCAGACATCACTCCTTTTTAGTCTTATTACAAAATTGTTTGTAATTGATAATATTGAGAGTTCGCTCATTAATATCATCAGAAATTTTTATAGTCTTTTCATAAATCAGAACAGAATCCTTTACCATATCTTTTGCCACAGAATACGGACACTTAATAATTTGAGGTTGCTTAATTCCACGACTACATCTATAAAAACGCATACCTTTAGGATAGTATTTCAACCTACCACCCTTTATTATATGTTTACTAATTGTTTTTCCGTTTACATCTTCAGTATTCACTTCTTTTATATCCGATAATGATTTTATGTCTTTCAAATCAGCCTGTTCTATTGGAATATCACATAAATAAGCTGTTAAATATGTGCCTATATTATTTACAATATTAATCTTTGTAGTTTTTGTAAAACCATTTCCCCAAAGTTGCTCAATCTTGTCATTTGGAACAAACACTGCAGATTTGGCAAAAATTAATATTTCGTGAATATGAAAACTCCCTCTACCCTGTGGCTCTATAACAGATATGTATTCAAATTTTATATTTTTCAAAAAATATCTTAATCGTTTATGGAAATTCTTTACATCTCTATATAGCTTTTGAACATCTTGCATATTTTCTCGATATGTTAAAGTTAAAAACTTGCATTTTCTCAAATTAGTACAATTAGTATTGATAATATCTCTTAATTTTTTCATTGATTGCTTTAGTGATATGGGATTTTCAATGCGTTTTTCTGTATGCTTACACGTCTTCAACTCGCCTGTATCAATTACTATATATTCATTTGCATTCACTTTCTGAATTGTCTGCCTGCACTCTCGTAGATATGTCTTAATTTCAGTGATATTCCCTGTTTTCTTAACTTGAACAATCCTATTTAAATCATCAACAGGAAACAAAGTGTTATCAATCTTTTTTATTTTCATATTATTCCTTTCGCCTTTTGTTAGATAATAATCAAGTAAATAGAAGCTTCGCAAAGCGAAGCTTCAGTGCAAGGCAGTTTTTGCTTACGCTCCACTGCCTGCACTGTTACCGTTACTGCTGTAATGCTCTTATAATATTCTCGTCAAGTTTATAAAAATCTTTGACCTCAAATCTAACCCTTTCAAGCCGCGACCGTCCGTCAATAAGCAAATAGCCCTCACCTGTTGTATTATTTTCAGCTATCTGATCCCTATATTCACTAAACAGCATTGATTTTTGCTCTTTTGAAATGTTCCCCATACTTAATATCATTTTAAAATTTGAACGTGCACCAGCAGGGTACAGCTCTGCCATCGCTGTCTGTTGACCAATTATAGGTATAAAAAGGTAACTCCTACCGAGCATAAGTATTTCACTCAAATGTGCTTTTAGTGAATCACTTGTTTTACGGTCAAGTGACATGATAAAGCTCGCCCATTCATCAACTATTAAATAATTATATTCTTCTGCATAACCCTTACTTTGTTGCTCCTTAAACGCTGCATAATAGTCATTTACTCCTTGCACGCAATCCATATATGAATAGTAATGCGGACAATTTGAAAATGCCTTGAAGTCATTTGCTTTATAGTCTAAAATCCATATTTTAGCATTGGGGTGACACTTTACAATCTTTGATATTATAATTTTTATAGCTACCGTCTTTCCCGAACCTGTTGAGCCAACCACCAAACAATTAATAATTTTCCTAACATCTAATTGTCCTATCAAAGAATCACTGTCTGAAATCACTGTTGGTTTATAGAACTTTCTTGGTATTATATATATAAGTGTTAATTTCGCATTTTGGCTATATTTCATATCATATATATAAAAATTGTTTGCAGATTGTAAACTCAGCTTTTTCTCAAATTCTTCCATATTGATATGACGATTTTGCACTTTGTATATTTTCCCATGTGCTTTATATGGGTCATTACACACAGAAATAAGTCGTGCATATTCCCCCTTATTGTTTTTGAGTGAAACAGCCTCACACACCCGCTTGAACTCCTTTTTCCTAAACGGTGATGTACATAAATATACAACACCGACAAATCCCGCAATAGCAAAAAATGAAAATAATATACTATATACATCACCATTCAAGCTATCATTTAAATAAGAATATATAAGTGTATTTCGCACCAAGTATATTATCAGTACCGCAAGCGTATAAACAGGTACTGCAAGCCATTTTCTGTATTTGTAAAATGTTTCTTTTATACGTTTTTTCATTTTTCATATCCTCCTTAATTATGGCGGGGTGTAACCCCGCCATAATCTCTTATGTGTAAATTATTTGCTTTGTACAAGTTCGACTCCACTTGCAGTGCCACTGGCACGCATTTCACCGTTAATAGTATACAATGAAATCTTACAGTTTTCAAAACGTACGAGATATGGTTTCATGGCTGAACAAGCAGCCTTAACATCTTCATCTGTCAAGTCCGGTAATAGCTCTGCACCGCCGTCAATCTTTATAGTGATATTTGCGAAAGCATTTCCTTGTAATGCAACATCGATATTAGTTGCATTCGGGGTATCGCCGACACGTTTGCCATTTTCAAACGGATAAACAAAACGTTTACCTGTGCAAATTGCATACTTATGCCCATCATTCATTGCCTCCAATGTAACTTCCATTTTCTTCATAGTGTTTTTCTCCTTTCGTATAAATCAGAAGCGCTTCTGTATTTATAATTGTATAACATTTTTTTGTTCTTGACCACTTGAGATTTTTGATGTAAAATTTAAATTGAAATCAGAACTTTTTAGAGGTGACTAATATGGAATTTTATTTTAAAATTGAAAAGAACAATAACGGTGTTAAAGGAATATTACCAAATACAAATAGCAAAAAAACAGACAAGTTCAATCCTTTAACCGCAATTGGTGACCTAATACATTTTACGAGAAATCCACAATTATTTGATGATAAGGCAATAACAACATTTAAAGAAATTTTTAAATTTGAGCAAGATGTTGATGAGCAAGAACTCTTTGATTATTATGAAAAAATGTGCGATTTACGAACATACATACAAGGTAATACTCTTTTTACATATAGCGAGCTCGAACAATTAAAATCTTTTTATGACTTAACATTTAGATCAGATATTTACACAAATGTTCCTCTAAAATTTGGTTATTGCAGTACCGAAAAAGCACTTGAAGTATCAAATAAAGAACAATATTTTTATATTTGCTATTCAATGATTGATGTACCCTTTGCTATTCTTCATTTCTTATTAAGAAATGATTATAAGTTTAAGCGTTGTGAACATTGTGAAAAATTTTTTGCAACACATTCATACAAACAAAAATATTGTACCAGAAAAAGTCCACTCCTTAAATATAGTAATTTAGAATGTGGAGAAGCAGTAAACAAAGCAATGGTAGATTTACGAAAACGTAAATCTACCATCTATACAAATATAAATAGACATCACCCTGAAAACTTAAATGATTTTTTAGATGAATTTGACATGTTTGGTGCTGTTAAGAGTGAAAAAAGAGCAGAGGATTTAGACGTTCTTGAAACTCTTACAGATAAAAAGCACCGAAAAAGATGGTATTAAAAAATGTAAAGATAAATTACATTTCTACCAATTTATCCAAACTCACACCAAGGGCAACGGATATTTTATAAAAGGTTTCTACAGAAAAATTATAACGGGTTTTCTCACTTTCAATTTGTCGTATGAAGTCGTGAGAAAGCCCAACCATTTCTGCCAGTTGTGCGGAGGTCATCCCTTTTTCCTTTCGATATTTTTTTATATTTCTTCTTATTATATCGTATATTGTATAATCATTTTGGGTTTGTTCCATAGTTATATCACCTCTAAAAAAAGTATATCAAATAGATACTCATTTGTATGTTAGGTGGTAGCTCACAAAATATTCTTGCATATTATGTCATTTCGTGCTATAATTATGTTAGGTAATGCCTAACATAATTATTTAATAAAATGGAGGAATTTTTATGAAAAAATTTGTATCTTTACTAACAGTGATGTGTCTTGTATTTATGGCTACTATTTCTATACAAGCACAAGAAACATCAGAACCTAAAAGAATCACAAGTGGACAAAAAGTATATGGCAGTCCATCATATGGCGAATGGGAAGAATACGAAATAGTAGTATCAGAAGAGGGTGATATGACTATGGATATTAAAACAGATGCCACTGTCGAAATTATGCTACAGGATAATAACGGTAAAATCATATCGCCGTATCAATATGAGAAAAACAACAACGGAGATTCTATTTATAAAACAAATAATGGTTGGCGTATTAATGGAACTGGAAACGCTGTTTATCATGTTGAAAGCGGAAGATATGTAATTGGACTGTCCAGTTGGTGGGGTGGTTCATGTTCAGCTGTGATGACAGTTACTGCACCGAAGTCAATAGATGTCAAAGTAAACGGAAAATCTATCGACTTTGACCAAGCACCTATAATTGAAAACGGACGTACACTTGTACCATTGCGTGCAATTTTTGAATCTTTGGGAGCTTCGGTAGAATGGTATAGCGAAACAGGAACGGTTGTATCAAAAAAAGGAAAGACAACAGTTAAAATGACTATCGGCAGTAGTACAATGCAAAAGGACGGTAAGGATATTACACTTGATGTACCCGCACAGCTTATAAACGACCGCACTCTTGTACCGGTCAGAGCCATAGCGGAAGCATTTGGCTGTAACGTAGATTGGAACGGCAACACTCAAACAGTAACAATAAAAGACTAATATTTATAAGGGGGAATTACGCAGATGAAAAAGAAAACACTAAGTATATTATTAAGTGCAATTTTAGTAATATTACACTTAAATGGGTTAGTCGTGTATGCCAGAGATGAAGATTTTAATGATGTTCCATCAGAATACTGGGCATATGATACGATAATGGAGCTTAGCGATAAAGGAATAATTGACGGATTTGATGGTAACACTTTTAATCCGAACGGCGAAATAACAAGAGAACAATTTATAAAGTTGCTTGTGTGTGCCACAGATAATGTTGAAGAAAATGCAAGTACAGATAATATTGAAGATATAGGTAGCGAAGAATGGTCATATAACTATCTTGCTAATGCCGATGAATGCAGTATTATTGGCAAGGAAGATTATTCTAATGGATTTAATGCACATGGACTTTTAGACAGAAAAACAGCCGTAAAATGGATAAGTAAAAGTATAAATGTATCTAATAATAATGTTCAAACCGGTATATTTAAAGATATTACAGATGATGATACGGATTTTTATGCTTCCGAATTAAATGGATATGGAATAATAAACGGTTACGAAGACGGAAGCTTTCGACCTGATAATGTTTTGACAAGAGCAGAAGCAGCAACCATCATAAAAAATATAACAGATTACCTTGAAAGTTGGGAAATGTCTGACGATGAAAAGGAACTCGTTGATTATGCAGACGGAGTTATAAAATTAGATTCAGAAAGAAAGAGCAATATTCTGACTAAAAACACTGATATGACGTGTGAACTTTCAAATATAAATAATGAGATAAAGTCTTTAAAGAAGGGCGATATTTTAGTTATTCCTAATTGTGAAAAAGCACCCGGAGGTATGGCTGTTAAGGTTAAAAGTATAATTATCAAAAATCAGACCGCTACTATAGTAAAAGATAATAATTTATCTCTTGAAGATGTTGTTGATAAAATAGATATTAATAAAAAATCAGCTCTCTCAACAGAAAACATAATAAAAGATAATCTACCAGACGGCGTTGTTATAACTGATAATTCATCTTACGCAATGACAAACACAAATAAATTTAATTACAATACGCTAACCGCTTCGCTTAATGATAATAAAATGTTTTTTGACAATAAATCAAAAACGGGCGGATTTAAAGTAACTTTTACAAAAGAAATACAGCCCCAAAAAGGCATTTCAATAATAGGAAGCATAGATATTGACGGAACTATTCATGCTGATATGAAATATGACGGCAAAATTATAAGACAACCAAATTTTTCAGCCGACTTAGATATTAACGCATCACCGGAACTAACCGTAAAAGCCTCCGGCGAAACAGAAGATCTAACAATTTTGGAAATACCTTTTAAAGTACCTTTTGAAGTAGGTAATATATTTTTAACTATAGCCTTAAAAGTAAATGCAAGCGGAGAAGTATATGTAACCGCCTCTTGCGATATACATCATTCCGGTTCTTTGCAATATCGTCCGTCACAAGGAATTAAAATACCTACCTACAAAAGCAACGAATTCAGAGTAACTCCGGATGTTGAATTGGAAGTGTCAGCAACTGTTACTCCAAAGATAGTTTTTAGAACAGGTATAGCTTTTCTTGGTTTAAATGAGGATAAAAGTCTTTTCTCTGTCTTTGTCGACCCTGAAATCGGATTGCACATAAAAGCGGCTCTCAATTCCAAATCACAAAATCATATACATCAACCTTGCATTGCCATAATATTAACACCATACGTCGCTGTCAGTGCAGGAATGGAATTTATCGGAGAAGATGGAGAAAATTGGGATGACATTTGGTCGCATGACTTTAATGATTACAACTGCTATGCCGGATTAGCTGATAAATGGGAATTTGGAAAAGGTATATGCCCATATCTAAAAGAACCTGAAATTAATACATATAAAACTCGTTATGGCGAAATTAATATGGTGACATGTCCTCAGTTTACATTTGATTACTCTGATGATTGGAAAATTACCCGTGAGGAAGTAAACAAATACGGTAAACCAATTTATGAATGGGTTACATTGACAAATAAGAATAATGACAATATAGAAATCAATTACATTTCACATAGTGATTTAGGAGGTGGCGGAAAATTTATAACCGCATATGAAATATCAAAAGCAGCAGATTCACAATTTATACCCGGATATGCTGGTGGAGAAGATGGAGATTATTCTGTATTAGGTAATTTTATGGTCGGTGAAATTAAAGCTATTGGAGAATATGACAGAAAAACAGGTGAACTTAATTATTTTGATGGTGGTATAAGCTATGCGGTTATGCCCGAATCATATATTGGTATACATGACGCAACAGGTATGTCAGGATATCAAGAAATGCTTTCTTTCCCATATGCATTCGAAATATTATTTTATGCTACATCAAAAGGCGGTTACTTTACAGATGAAGAAAAGCAAGAAGTACTTAAAGTACTTTCAACTTTTAAAGCCGTAGAGTAAAATAAAATGGAGGTTATTATCAATGAAAAACATATATAAAATAATATTGACAGGTCTAATTTTAGGAACGATGTTAGTAAATTCATCATGTTCTTTAAAAGGTTTAAATAATGATGTTGAAACTACATCTACCCCTTTGCCGACATCAACTGATTTAAATAATAAAACTGAAACAAATAATCCTGTACAGGAAGATGACACCAATAATTTGTCAGTATTGAATCATACATATACAACACGTTACGGTGAAGTTAATTCTGTAACGTGTCCACAATTTGCTTTCGATTATTCTGATAATTGGACGGTTACTAAAGAAGATATTAATGTAGCTGATAGAATAGAAGAATGGGTTACATTAACAAATAATAATGGTGTAGAAATTAATTATATTTCGCATAGCAATTTGGGTGGAGATAGATTTATAACCAAGTATGAAGTATCCAAAGCGGCAGATTCACAATTTATACCCGGATATGCTGGCGGAGAAGATGAAGATTATTCTGTATTAGGTAATTTTATGGTCGGTGAAATCAAAGCTATCGGCGAATATGATATAAAAACAGGTGACCTTAACCCGTTTGACGGTGGTACAAGTTATGCGGTTATGCCTGAATCATATATAGGTGAACATGATGCAGCAGGCTTATCCGGATATCAAGATGAATTTTCTTTTACTTATGCCAGTAATATATTATTCTATTCCGAAGCTCCAAACGGTGTCTTCACGGATAGCGATAAGCAAGAGGTTATTCAAATTCTTTCAAGCTTTAGAGTTGTCGAATAATTTTAAGGAGGCACATAAATGAAAAAGAAAATTTTTAGTTGTATAATGGCTATTGTTATGTTTCTGATTATGTCATTCTCCGTATATGCAAAAACTGATGATGAATTAAAGGCTTCCAATGAAATTGAATTTTTTGTTACAGCAGAAGATGGCTCTTGGTGGAGTGTCACCTGTCCTGCTAATGGTATTATTATTGGCAACAAATATTTGAATGAGGTTATAGAAGGCATACAGTTAAGTGGAATAAGAGTTGATAAAGTAGGCGAATATCGTTATCAGCTAATACCCGAAACACAGGAACAATTTGATTTACTGTGTGGATATGAAACCACATTTGATACACAAATACTAAAATTACATTCGTTTTTGAGAGATGTTGAAAGTCCCACAGCCAACGAACGAATAGCGCGCGAGAAAAAGCAAACGGAAGAAAAAAAGCAAGCCGACAGAACAGAACTCGGAAAGAAAAGCATATGCAGGTGGCAAGATGTAATCAATTCTTATATTTATGATAATGGTAACAATACTTTTAATACTGTAGATTACAATAACAAAGAAATTACCGTAAGTACATATAACAGTAGCGATTATAAATTGATTTATACCAAATCTGTTCCTTTTGAGCTCGAAAAATTCGGAGGTTTTTATTCGGGTGAAAAATATAATTATATAGTGTTCGGTCAAAATAATGCAGAAGAAAGCGACAGTAAAGAAGTTATACGAATTGTTAAGTATGATAAAGATTTTAATCGTCTTGCGCAAGCTTCTGTAAATGATTGCTATACAAACAGCCCTTTTGATGCGGGAACATTGAGAATGTGCGAAAACAATAATAAAATGTTTATACACACATCAAGAACACGCTATTTGACCGATGACGGTCTACATCATCAATCACAACTTACAATTATTTTAGATACGGATAAAATGACAGCAGAAAACTTTTTAGGTGATTTTCAAGAGAATCACGTCAGCCATTCATTTAATCAATTTGTAATTCATGATGGAGATAATTTTGTTCTATTAGATCACGGTGACGCATACCCTCGGAGCATTGTATTAAATAAATATGAGGGTATCAATCCCGAAAAATGGTTGTCAGAATATTATGGTAGACAGGTATTAAAATATACAGCTACTGACCTTTTTGAAATTCCCGGTGCTGTCGGTGCAAACTGCACTGGCGTTACGGTAGGTGGATTTGAATGTTCAAATAATAATTATTTGATTGCTATTAACTCAATAGACCATAGCAAGGTTACAGAATACACCTCATACGAAATGAAAGGTCTTGACAAAGACGAAAGAAATATTGTTTTGCTTGTCAGCGTCAAAAATAACACTGACACATTAAAGGTCAAAAAAGTATATTTAACCGACTACATCAATAAAAACAAATTAGGAAGTACTCCATATCTCGTAAAACTATCTGACGACCGTTTTTTAGTTTTATGGGAAGAATTTGAATATACAAATAACTATAATTGCATTGATAACGGAGTTAAATATGTTCAAGTAAACGGCAATGGTGAAATTATTTCAGATATAAGGTCGAGAAACGATATTACATTGTCGAGTGATTGCCAGCCTACTGTAATAGGCAATAATTTAATATGGTATATTGACGGGACTGACGAAAGAAAATTTTATAAACTTGATTTAGATTCAGACTTGATAACAGTTCAGATTGACGGAAATTATGTAGACTTTGACCAATCTCCTGTAATTATTGACGGACGCACTCTTGTACCACTTCGAGCTATATTTGAAGTCTTAGGAGCAACAGTTGAATGGAATGGTGACACAAAAACTGTTACTTCTAAAAAAGGTAGCACAAGCATATCACTAAGCATTGACAGTAATACAATGTACAAAAACGGTAAAGCTGTTACACTTGATGTTCCCTCACAACTCATAAATGATAGCACTCTTGTACCTGTCAGAGCCATAGCAGAGGCATTTAATTGCAATGTTAATTGGAATAATGACACAAAAACTGTAACTATCGCAGACTAAAAATAAATACAACCGTCTAAGGCTACCAAACTTTAGACGGTTGATTTTATATATAGCGGTCTATCTAACATTTTTCTAACGTTTGACTTTTTCTAATACATTTGATATAATCGGCTATCATATCAGAAATGTACTTTTGGTGCGGAATACAAGGGATAGCATAACAAACAGTAACACATAAAAATATGCGGTAAAATATACTTAGTTTGCTTCAAATCCCTCCTTCTCCGCCAACAATTCCCACAACGTTGGGACACGGAAACACTATAAACCATGAGGTTTGTAGTGTTTTTTTGTATTATTTTTTACGCAACAGTTCACTATTTTTTTACAACTTAATTTTATATTATTTTAATTTATATTAATCTATACTACCCTATCTGAATTTACTCGTTATATAAATATATATTCTTACCTTGATAGCTATCTTATACTTATGGAGGTAAAAATGGACAAACATACAGAAAAAGTCAATGACATTGAGATTTGTACCGTTCCGAAAGGTGTGCTACAATACACTCATGGGGTGATGGAAATGAGCGAATACGACAAAAATTTATTCCACAAGGTGTACAGAGAAATCAGTGAACAGCTTGGAATTGAAACAGCTTTAACCATTCATCAAATGTTCAAAGGTACACAGGTAAACTTCCCTGTGCGATTTTTTGATACACAATGTGTAAAGGAGATGATAATTAAAGAGTATGACGGTACTAATGTCAAAACATTAGCGAAAAAATATGATTATTCCGAAAAATCAGTCAGACGAATAATCAAAGAAAGTACGAAAAAGAAATAAAGGAGGTATTTCTAAATGGATAAACCATCAAAAACAAGAGGTATAATAACTTTTATCATTGCAATAATTGCTGTTATCGTAATGATTACAACAAGCGGTTTATTGGGGTTAATTCTGTATTTATTTGCTGTTGTAATCTCTTTCTTATCTATTGATAAAGAAAACAGACATTCTGTATCTGCACTAATAAACTACACAAAAAACACTGTATGCAATACTCACAAAGAAACATTGCTTTCAAATGATATATTTGCAATTATTATAGCACTATTCCCTGTTATACTATTAATCAGCTGTTTTATGATATTCTACATAGACCCATTAAGAGCGGCAGAAAATGCTTTAAATGATGCATTTGACGAATTAGACAGCCTATTTTAAAACCGGCACACTATAAAAAATATAATTAGGAGATGTAACTTATGATAAAAATTAATAATTTCTTTGACAATTCCAATGTAAAGTGCATTGCTGAAGGCGGTGTATTCTCAATTTATGAACATCAACATGATTTAAGCGTTGATAGCAATACTGCAATGAATTCTTATTTTATGGAGCAGATGAATGTAAAGAAACGTCAAGTACTGTGTAAACTTGATAATAGTACAGTCAAATTACAAGCAGGAGCAATGCAATGGATAACAGGCGATGTTGAAATGGATTCAGGTGTATCAGGTGCTAAAGACTTTTTCGGTAAATTGGTAAAAGGTGCCGTAACAGGTGAATCAGCCGTTAAACCGCTTTACACAGGTACAGGTTGTGTTATGTTAGAGCCGACTTATAATTTCCTTCTTATTGAAGATGTTGCTTCTTGGGGAAAAGGTATTGTATTAGATGACGGCTTATTCCTTGCTTGTGAAGGTAATATACAAGAGTCAATTAATAAAAGAAGTGATGTTGCCACAGCATTATTATCAGGAGAAGGTATTTTCAACCTTACACTTTCGGGTAACGGTTTTTGTGTGCTTGAATCACCTGTTCCGAGAGAAGAATTAGTTGAATTTGAATTAGATAATGATGTCTTAAAAATAGACGGTAATATGGCAATAGCATGGTCATCATCATTGCAATTTACAACAGAAAATGCAAGCAAGTCCATAGTCGGCTCTACTCTTTCAGGTGAAGGTGTAGTAAATGTCTATCGTGGTACAGGTAAAGTTCTTGTTGCTCCAACCATGAACGGTACAGTTAATCCATCATCAAACGGTCCTGAACAAACAACTGCAAATTCAGGTTCTGACAGTTTAGTTGGCAGTATCGTCGGCGGAATACTAAAATAAATCATTTTATCAATTTTAAAGTCATACAGCCAAACCTATGGCAGTATTCTCTGTTTTATAGAAGGAATTTGATACTCCGCCAAAACGTATAAACCGTATAAATGCTTGAATATCAAGTATTTATATGGTTTATATTAGTATTACAATAAATTCTGTATACTTATTTTAAAAGAACCTTTAGATAGCGGGGTTTTTATAGTGAACCCTGCTCTGTTAGGAGACCGGTTATTCTTTTTATTGTATATTTATCTATATATGATATTTTTAGGAATTTCTTTATTCAAATTATACTCTTTTGTAATTTGCACCCTTGACAAATGATATGCCGATTTACAATCACAACACCAAATTTCACCGTATCCATACTCTCCGAGATTTCCCACAAAAGTATAATCGGTATTATCACTCCCGCAATACGGGCATTTTCCGCTTGTTTTTGTTATTGCTATGCTTTCTAAGTTTTAATCCATTTCATGTCACAACACCCCCATAATATATAACACCATAATTTTATTATATCACATTTTTATTTTTTTCAACTGTAAATTCGCTTTACAAATATAATCATATTGTTTATAATAGTATTATAAACAATACACAAAACACAGGAGCATATAATGAACAAAATTGAATTTAAGCAATTCTTACAAAATACAAAAGACAATATACAAGAAAAACTCAATCCGAAAAAAATCGGTACAAAAATATCAGTGAGTTTAAAAAGTAAAAAAACACGCAAAAATCTAATAATCTATGCATTTTTAACATTATTCTGCATAGCATTTCTGTTACTTCTGTCTGCGTCCACAAGTCCGCTATACAAGGACTTATGCGACGGTGATTCAAGCATTTTCATATTCTTCGGAAAAGCGATAACGCTCGGCAAGGATGCATACAGAGATTATTTTGACCACAAAGGTCCGATTTTGTTTTACATAAATGCATTGGGATATTTCCTGACAAAATCAAAAGTAGGCGTATTCATACTACAATGTATATCCCTTTCAATATCTTCGATATTTATGTACAAAACGGCACGTTTTTTCACAAAACCGATACGCTCGGTAATTTGTGTTATAATCACCATTCTCGCATTCGGTGCGACAATCAGTGACGGCAACTTAACGGAAGAATACTGTATTCTCTACTGTATGATAGCGATTTACACCGCATTAAAATTCATCACAAAGCACCCAAAAGCACCTCACCCTCACAAAAATATGGTTATTTACGGAATATGTTTTGGAATTTGTGCATTTATCCGCGTAAACAACGGACTGATTATCTGCGGTATTGTATTCGTTACGATTATGACCGACTTTATAAACGAGCATATCAAAGAAATATTTAAAAATATACTGTATTTTATAGTCGGTGTATTGATAGTGGCAGTGCCTGTATGCCTTTTCTTCCTTATTAAAGGGACGCTGTCGGATATGTTGTTTTCTACTTTCGTATTCAACTTTCTATACGCGTCGGAAGGCTCGTCAGAAAAGACATCATCAGCCATATTACTGCTTCTGCGATGGGTTGCACCTGTCTTGATGATGATATTTATATCGTCATTTTTCGCAAAACGACTTGGTCCAAAGGTTGCGTCATTTATCACAACAATATCCATATTCGCACTGATACCTATATTACTCGGTTTCAGTTACACGCATTATTACACAACGCTTATACCTTTAATACCGATTTATTGCGCTGTATTCTTCTATATTACATCAAATAAAATAAACATTCTTGCAGTAATACTTTGCGTAATAATGGCATTTCCGTTGGCAAATTACTTTGTTCAATCAGAGTCAAATATAGTGCATTACTCAAAGAAGTTGTATTCGCAAAGTCACCCTGCCAAAACAAGCGACGTATATTCGGATATTTATTACAGTGCAAAACAGCTTAGCTCGCAAATTCCCGATGAAGACAAAGACAGCGTATACTGCTACGACATTTCGGCAACTTGGCTTTTGCAAGCCGACATTATGCCTTGCTTTAAGATATTTATTCTTCAGGAATGGTGGTCGGAAATGTATCCCGAGTTCGGTCGTCAAATTAATCAAATGATGCTTGAAAAACAACCTAAGTGGGTCGTTATACACAATATCGACATTGTAAACAGTAAGCAGTTTATGAATATAATCAACAATAATTACGAGCTTATCGATGAATACAGTTATGACCGATTATACAAATTGAAAACTCAATAAAAAATAGCTGTTGCAATTAGCAACAGCTATTTTCATGTTTATCTTTGTCATAGACAATGCAAAATGATTCTGTAGGATTTTTCACAGTCTTTTTAGCTTTCAAAGCTTTATCCAGCCCCACTCCCACAACTTCATTTGTTTTAAGCACATAAATTCCTGTTTTAACAATAATATGCGCGCCGGGATATTTTTCATTAATCATTTTACTGAATTGTTTATTTAACGCATCTATCTTATCAAAGCTTTCTAAATTTTTAAATCTGAACGCACTGAAAAAAATATCCGCACCGTCAATGTGAGTTATAATATTATAATCATTATCACTTGGCAAAATACAGTTTACAAACTCTGTAAAAACCTTATCTCCCTCAATCTGACCGAACCGTTCGTTGAAATCAAGCATTCCCGAAAAATCGGTATGTAACAGAGCAACTTGTTCGTCTTTTTCCTCTGCAAATTTTCTCAGTCTGCCTATCTGTTCATAAAACTTTGCAATAGTATAACAACTTGTTTTGCGGTCATAATCAATTATTTTTCTAAGTTTTTTCTCATTTTCCGTTTCCTTATCGCTTTGAGAAATGTACATCGTCATAAGCTTAGTCGCCATATTCAATTCAACGCATTCTTCTATCTGCCAAGGATTTTCATATCCGAATCTCGTACAAACAAACATAAAGAACGAATCTCCTGTTGTAATATTTGCATTATAGACCACTTCACCATTCTTTTTATTCTTTTCAAATTCACGTTGAAACTTTAACGAAAATCCGTTTATTTTTTCATTTGAAAGAATAAATACAGGATATTTTTCAAAGAATTCTTTGAAATGCTCAATGTCAGAATGAGCATAATATCCTCTTTTTCCCGCATTATTCTGAAATTTTGGATCACTGCACCATTCATAGCTTATTGTGATTAAATCTTCCTTGGTATTGACCTTCATTATCTGAAACCAGTCAATATCGAACTTTTCAGCCACATACCGAATAATCTTATACATTGCGTCATCGCTGTTTTTCGCACTTGAAGAAAGTTCAAGGAACACTTTCATCATATCGCGTGTCTTAAATAATTCCGTACTGTTTTCGGCGTCCTCAACTTCATAATCAATCGCATGGCTTGAATTGTCGTACACAATATTTTCATTGTATATCTCCCAGTGAGCCTTGCCATTCTTTTTTGTACTGTACAGTGCTTTATCTGCTTTTGAGAACAACGCTTTATAATCAGGCACTTCTTCAAATATTCTGCCGTCTGCCACTCCGACACTGCACGTTATTCTCTTATCGTCTGAAATATTAATCTTACATACATTGTCAACAACTCTGTCGGCATTCTCTGCTATTCTGCTACTTTTCAAAAGCACGAAAAATTCATCCCCGCCGTATCTTCCGACAATAGCGTCGTCATCGGTTGCCTTGTTCAGCATTTCCGCAACCATGGCAATAACGGTATCACCGTATAAATGTCCGTATGTGTCATTTATATTTTTAAAATCATCAATATCAATAACAAACAGTGCGTAATCTCTGCTTTCGGGATTGGATTTTATATACTCATTAATCCTCTCGACGCCTGCATTTCTGTTATAGACATGAAGTACCGGGTCAATCTCGATTTTTTCTTTTAATTCTTTTTCATGATGTTTTTCGTCCTCGATATTCGTTATTGTTCCGAAAATTCTTTTAAGATTACCCTTTTCATCATGTTCAAAATTTCTGAAAACGCGGTGCCATTCATAATTCTTATCGCCAGGCAACTTCATTCTGACGCTTATATTTTCTACTTTTTCATTGAATATGTTTTCTTTAAGATAAGCGTAATCTCTTTTATCCGCAAGCTCATAAACAGCATCTTCCGTATTATTGGGGACAGACAGTTTTTTCAGTTCGCTTTGACCTTTTACCGGAATATATAAAGTCATATTATCGTCCGCTACGTTATGTTCAAAAACAATGTTTTTTGAACTTTTAAGAGCAAATGTAAAACATCTTCTCTCATCTTTCATCCTGACAAGATTCGTATGCTGTTCCGTAACGTCAATAAGAATACCGAGAATATCATTTTCATTATATTTAGTCAAACGCATACAAATATAACGTATCGTTCCGTCCGAAACAATACATTTGTATACCACTTCATTTTTATCTTTCAAATCAGCTATAATATTTTTGTCTTCTTCACAAATATTAAGACTTTCAAAATTTCCGTTCGCATAAGTCGAATAATAGTAATCATTCGCCGAAATAATTTTAAGCGTACTGTCATTTTGAAACGCAACAACACCACACGGCATTATATTATAGCTATCGTCCTCAAAATATTTTTTCAACATTACAACTGCCTCAACCTTTTTATAAATTATCGGTATAAATATTCTATCACAAAAAATGTATCAAGTAAATATTTTTCGACATATTTTATTATAAAAAAAACAACCGTATCCATATAAGAATACGATTGTATGAGAGAGATTTATTTTACGGTTATATAATAACACAATAATTAAATTTATTCCATTGCATTTGTTGTCCAAAATATTGCAAATATTGTCCTTTTATGCTATAATAATTGTGTAGGAGGTGTATTTTATGGATGCAATTTCATATAAACAGAAAGAATATCTTTACAGTTATTTCCGTTCAAAGCCTCCGGAGCTTAACTTGCACCTTCATAAATATTATGAATTTCTGTATTTTATATCGGGTGATGCAACGTACATAGTCGAGGATAATCTATATAAAATTCACCCCGGCGATATTTTGCTTACAAGACCCGGAGAACTTCATACGATTTTCTTTCAGTCAGAAAAGCCGTATGAGCGTATTTTTATGCAGATACATCCCGACTTTATCCCCGAATTTGATTTGTTTGATAAAATAAATTCTTCACCTATGGGCGAAGATAACAGAATACCGTCAGACATTGTTCAGTCTTTCGGACTTTACGATTATTTTAAAAAGGTTGAACATTACATTTTAAACAGAGTACCCGAAAGTGACGCTATGATAAAATCGTATTTTTTACAGTTTCTTGTCGCGGTAAATCATGCACTTGACAACACTGTTTTGCCGATAAAACCGACAAATAATAACCGTATTGACGATATAATCGATTACCTTACCGATAACATTTCCGCAGATATAACACTGGATTTTTTAGCAGAAAAATTTTTTATTAATAAGTATTATATGTGCCATACATTTAAAAAACAGACCGGTATTACAATAAAAGAATTTATGAATACAAGAAAAATCACTAAGGCGAAACAAATGCTTTCCGAAGGTGCGGATATTATGGGTCTTTGCTATGAATGTGGGTTTAATGATTATTCCACGTTTTATAAAGCATTTAAAAAACTTACCGGTAAATCGCCGAAAGATTTTTTGACAGGTGATTGATTTTTGCCGCCACTCCGTCACTTCGTGACACCTCTCCTCAAGGAGAGGCTTTTCGGCTCCCCTTTAGGGGAGCTGTCGGCAACGCCGACTGTGGGGTGGCTTCTCGGAACATCGTGGTGCCGTTCTCTACTGCCTTAATATCTATTATCTGTGATTATCACACCGCCACTCCGTCACTTCGTGACACCTCTCCTCAAGGAGAGGCTTTTTGGCTCCCCTTTAGGGGAGCTGTCGGCAACGCCGACTGTAGGGGTGGCTTCTCGGGACATCGTGGCGCCGTCCTCTACTGCCTTAATATCTATTATCTGTGATTATCACACCACCACTCCGTCACTTCGTGACACCTCTCCTCAGGGAGAGGCTTTTCGGCTCCCCTTGAGGGGAGCTGTCGGCAACGCCGACTGTGGGGTGGCTTCTCGGAACATCGTGGTGCCGTTCTCTACTGCCTTAATATCTAAAAAAAGGGCGACCAATGGTCGCCCCTACATACAATATTGTTTAACATAAGCGATTGTTTAACATAAGCGATTGTTTAACATAAGCGGTCAAAGACCGCCGTTTTTTTACATCAATGACTCAACATATATTTGAAGTATTTCATCTTTTGACGGAACGAACATACTGTTTAGTGTACCGCCTGCATTTTGAGCAATTTCTGCATACAATTCAAGTTCTTCTTTTTCAAACTTTTCTTTATCACCCAAAATTTTCGCAAGAATATTTTTAAATTCTTCTGCACTGTCTAAATTCATACAAGACAATATTTCCTTAACTCTGTCCTTATCATTTCTTTCAATATACTTTGTAAACTCACCGAGCAACAATCCGTTTGCTCTGCCGTGGTCGATATTTTTGAAATATGTAAGCGAATATCCCATTGCGTGTACCGCCGTTGTTTTTGTTTGCGATATGACAACACCTCCAAGCATTGACGCATAAAGCAGTTTTTCTCTGTCGTCTTCCGTAAGTTCACCGCTAATCAAATCGTCAAATGTTGACGCAATAATTTTAACAGCCTCTTTAGCTATTACATCAGCCATTATATTCGCCCTCTTTGACATCATTCCTTCAACCGAATGTGAAAGTGAATCTATTGCGGTATTGACCGTAGTGGCAAGTCCGAGATTTTTTGTGTATTTTGCGTCAAGCAATGCGTATGTTGGGAAAAGGCATGGTGACGCAATACTCTTTTTTGTCTGTTTTTCGTGGTTTGTCAAAATCGCATACGGTGTAACCTCCGAACCGGTTCCGGCAGTTGTCGGAATATGTATCATAGGAAGTGCCTTATTGCCTATGTTGCCATCAAACAAATTCTTTCTTTCAATGTCCGATACTGCCAGCAATGCAATAGCCTTTGCCGAGTCCATCGGCGAGCCGCCGCCTATGGCAATGACAAAATCAACTTCTTCCTCCATTGCTGTTTCCGCACCGTCATACACACACTCAACTGTCGGATTACTCATAACCTTATCGAATATGACATATTCAATATTATTCTTTTCAAGTGCATATTTGACATCGTCAAGTGCGCCGCTTAATCTTGCGGAATTTTTGCCTGTTACGATAAGTGCTTTCTTTCCTATTTTGAAAACGTCACTGTTTTCTCTGACACAATCCTTTCCCACAATAACCTTTGTAGGCATATAAAATCCCAAATTCATATTTTCACAACCTCACATTCTCAAGCAACAAAAGCAAGCTATTTTGTTGTATAGCTTGCTTTAATTCTTATTTCTTCAATTCTCTTATTTCTTCTCCAAGGAAGCAGAAACCAAAGTAACCCTTTGCCTGAATTTTATCAAGGAATTTAGACAATTTCTTTGGCTTTTCATAGATTACAACATCATAATCCTTACGCAGTTTTTCTGCCTCTTCTATAGCATTTACAACGTCTGCTTTATCGTGAAGCAAAGCAATTCTCTTTTTAGTATCGGGAATTGTATATCCAGCCTCTGTAAGAAGTGAGAAAATTCTTTCAAAACCTATTGAAAAACCTACCGCAGGAATATTTTCACCCGTAAATTTACCGATTAAGTTATCATAACGACCGCCGCCGGCAATAGAGCCTTTAAACTTATCGCTTACGATTTCAAAAACAGTACCTGTATAATATCCCTGACCTCTTACAAGCGAAATATCGAACTTAATCTTATACGCACCGTCCGAAAGTTTTTCAACGGCATTAATTATTGTTTCAATACTTTCGGCAGATTCTTCACCGCAAACATCTTTTACGCTTTCAACAGTAAGTGGTTTTGCGATGACTTCACCGAATTTTGCGATAGCACCGCCGTCAAAGCCTTTATCCGTAAGCTCACCGATAACGCCCTCAGCACCGATTTTATCCATTTTATCAAATGTAATACACACGCTGTCAAGCTGACTTTCTTCAAAGCCTACACCTTTAAGCAATGCTCTTAAAATTCTTCTGTCATTGATTTTTACGGTAAAGTCCTTTATATCAAGCGACAAAAGTGCTTTTGCCGTTGTATGAATAAGCTCGATTTCAGAGCTTATAGAAGATGAGCCGATTATATCAATATCGCACTGCACAAACTCACGAAGTCTGCCCTTTTGCGGTCTTTCCGCTCTGTACACCTTATCAATCTGTATACACTTTGCAGGAAGAACAAGTTGTTCACGATTATTTGCATAATATCTTGAAAGCGGAAGTGTAAGGTCATATCTAAGTCCCATATCACAAAGCTTATTTGTATCACCGCTGTCCATTGCTTTCTTTAGCTTATCTCCACGCTTTAAAATTTTAAATATCAAATTAAGATTATCACCGCCGTCACTCTTATCAAGATTTTCAATATCTTCAACTGCAGGCGTCATAATACGTTCAAAGCCGGCATCCTGATATGTATTTAAAATTTGATTTTGAAGATAATCTCTAAGTCTGACTTCTTCAGGAAGATAATCATTTGTACCTTTTACTGTTGTGATTTTCATTTTCTATCTCCTTTTGCCATTTTTATCATAAGCTCATATATTTTTTCAAGTGCGTCTACTTTGGCAAGCGGTTTCAAATTTTCCGACATTTCTTTCAATCTGTCCTTATCGCTTACCATAGACATTATTTTATCGTATAATGCGTCAGACGTCAAATCTTTTTCTAAAATTAATTCTGCCGCATTCTTATTTTCAAATTCTCTTGCATTCTGCTCTTGGTGATTACGGACAACATTCGGTGACGGAATAAGTATTGACGGTTTACCGAGTGCAGCAATTTCGCTTACGGTTATCGCACCTGCTCTTGATACAACAACGTCTGCCGCCGCCATACACTCCGCCATATTGTCAATATATGACACAATCTTTATGTTATCCGAAAGAGTTATTCCGCTCTCCTTAATTTTATTCATTATTTTATCGTAATTTCTGTCACCGGTTCCGAACAGCAATTCGATTTTATTGTCCTTTGATATTCTGTCAAGCATACCGATTACCGTATCATTAATTCTGTCCGCACCCAAACTGCCGCCGAAAATAAGCACAAACGGCTTTTTTATACCGAGCTTTTCTCTTGACTTTTTGTAATCGGAATGAAGTATTTCACTTCTGATCGGATTACCTGTTACAACACATTTTTCCTTATGCTGCATATGATTAATTGTTTCTTCAAAGCTGAGTGCAAGATATGTAACATAATTTGCACTGCCTTTTACCGTCATACCCGGATACACATTTTGCTCATGTATAAGCGACGGCACTTTCATTTTCTTTGATGCCATAGCAACAGGGCCGCTTACATATCCGCCCGTACAAACGATACAATCGGGTTTAAATTCCTTTATAATCTTATTGCACTTTCTTCTTGCGGAAATAAGTTTTTTTACCGTTTCAAAATTTCTGAAAATATGCTTTCTGTCAAAACCTTGTATTTCGATATATTCAATATCATATCCTGCTTTCGGTACAAGTTTTGTTTCAAGTCCCGATTTTGTACCGACAAACAAAGCCTTAAAATCCTTATCCTGTTTAGCTGCATAATCGGCGATTGAAATAGCCGGATTAATATGTCCGCCTGTTCCTCCGCCCGCAAATAATACTCTCATAAATCTTCCTCCACATTAATCTTTTACGGAATGTCTTGATATATTAAGCAATACTCCCATTTCACATAAAAGCGTTATTATCGCCGTACCGCCGTAACTGAAAAACGGCAATGCCACACCTGTATTCGGTACGCTCGATGTTGCAACGGCGATATTAAGTATCGTCTGAATAGCAAGCTGAGCCGCAATACCCACCGCAACAAGTGAGCCGTATGTATCGGGTGCATTCATAGCAATTCTTATTGCTCTTATAATAAGCGCCGCAAAAAGCAAAATTACAACAGCCGCACCGATAAGACCAAGTTCCTCACAAACAATCGCGAATATAAAGTCATTATACGGTTCAGGTAAATACGAATATTTCTGTACACTCTGTCCCAAGCCAAGTCCGAAAATACCGCCCGAGCCAATCGCATAAAGACCTTGCACAACCTGATAACTTTCGTCACGAATATCCGCAAACGGATTCATAAAACTTGTTACTCGCGCCCATCTTACACCACTGAGTGCTCGGACGCCGATTAAGCCGATTGGCAAAAGAATAAGTGCTCCGATAAGTACGGGTTTAATCGGTGTACCGCCTGCAATCATAACGCTTACACCGATACCGGCAATAACTATCGCACCGCTAAGGTGTGTTTCCATAAGCATCAGTCCGACAACTATAAGCATAACTCCTATATACGGCAAATTACCCTTAAGATGTTTCAAATTATATTTTCCCGAATCGACAAGTCGTGCAAAATACATCGCTATAACGGGTTTCATAAATTCCGACGGTTGAAGCTGAAGAAACGGAGTATTAAGCCATCTTCTCGAACCGTTCAATTTTACACCCAAACCCGGTATAAGAACGCAGACCAAAAGTATTGTACATACAATCATAAACTTCGGAACGGTATTTTTATATTTGTTGTAATCAATCCTTGAAATAACCCACATTCCGATAAGTCCCAATATTGCACAAAGGAATTGTTTGTTAAAAAAGTAGTACGAATTGTTATGTAAAGTATTTCCGGCAGGTGCAGACGCCGATAGCAGCATTACCAACCCGAATGAAAGCAACAATATTACTATAAACAAAAATGTATAGTCTATCTCTCCCATTCGTGCAAGCTTAACCGGTTTTCCTATTTTAGCACGAGTTGTTCGTCTATTCTGTTTTATAGCTCTTTTAGGATATGCAGTCCCTGCCATATCTAAATCTCCTTCCGATTAATTCGTCTTAAATTGCAAAATATGCAACGGCACAAGTAATTACCGTTACCAATGTAAATACCGCAACGATTTTCTTTTCTTTCCAACCGCACATTTCAAAATGGTGGTGAATAGGGCTCATCTTGAATATTCTTCTTCCCTCACCGTATTTCTTCTTTGTATATTTGAAATATGCAGTCTGCATAATTACAGAAAGTGTTTCCATAAAGTATACAAAACCTATTAATATAAGATGTATAGGCATTTTTAGGTCAATCGCCATAAGTGCAACCGACGCACCCAAGAAAAGTGAGCCTGTATCACCCATAAACACCTTTGCAGGATATTTATTATACCACAAAAATCCTATCAAACCGCCGATTAATGCCGCTGAAAATACAGTCACGCCATACTCTTTAAATACGATATATGACACAAGCATAAAGAATATTCCAACTATTGTCGTTATACTTGATGCCAAACCGTCAAGTCCGTCTGTAAGATTTACAGCATTTACAACACCTACAACAACGAACATTACGAACGGTATGTAAAGCCATATCGGCATTGTCCATTCAATACTTGTAAACGGTATTTTAATCGCCGTATCAAGCTCGCCTATGAAGTAAAGCACTGCAATATAAATTGCCGCAAGCACAACTTGCATTATGAATTTCTGCGGTGCTGTAAGTCCGAGATTACGTTTTTTTACTACTTTAATGTAATCGTCCACAAAACCGATAACACCGAAACCGAGTGAAATTACAAACAATACAATACATCTTGCGTATGTCGTGTTAAAATTACCGTTCATTGCAAAAATGACGGTTGTTACAAGTATCGCAATCGCCATTGCAACTATGAACATAATACCGCCCATTGTCGGTGTACCCGATTTTTTCTGGTGCCACTTCGGACCTTCTTCTCTTATTTCCTGACCGAATTTAAGTTTTCTGAGCCATGGAATAAACACAGGTCCGAACACAAGCGTTACAACAAGTGCAACGACAAGTGTAAGCAATGATGACATTAACATTTCTTTTATCAATTCCATTTTTTAATCCTTTTCCTCTCGTTATTTATTTTTAATTGTGTTATATACTTCTTCAAAGTGCATTCCTCTTGACGCCTTTATAAGCACCGCGTCACCGCTCTTGATTTCATCTTTGACATAGTTGCACACTTCAAGAGTTTTATCAAATGACACTATATTTTCTACACCGTTATCTTTTGCACCTTGTGCAAGATATTTCATATTTTCACCGGCTGTTATAAGCAAGTCCACTCCGTTCTCCTTGACAGCCTTACCGAGATTGTAATGTGCGTCTTTTGCAAAATCGCCCATTTCAAGCACGTCGCCCAAAATTGCGACTTTTCTGTTTTTATCTGTATCCGCAAGCACTCCGAGTGCCGCTTTAATCGAATCCGGTGACGCATTATAACAGTCATTGATTATCGTAATACCGTTATATTCTTCAACAGCCAATCTCATTTTTGTAAGTTCAAAACTGCGTATTCCCTCTGCAATCTTATCCATAGGCACATCAAATTCACGTCCTACGCATATTGCCGCAAGCGCATTGTACACATTATGTTTACCCGGAATATTTACTTCAATAGGATATTCACCACCGTCAACAACTGCGGTGAATTTAATTCCGTTAAGTCCGTTATTTTCAATATCCTTTGCGTAAACATCATTTTCGGGATTTGTTATACCGTAATATACTACCTTGTATTCACCCATACCCTTTGTTTTTGAAAGGTAATCGTCATCACCGTTTACTATAAGTGTATTATCCTTTGTAAACAGCTTTGTCATTTCCATTTTCGCCTTGAAAATGCCTTCGCGTGAGCCGAGATTTTCAATATGCGACTGACCGATGTTTGTTATAACCGCAACATCAGGTCTGCCTATATCAGCAAGATGTTCGATTTCACCGAAATGGTTCATTCCCATTTCAAGAACAGCCGCCTCATGTTCTTTTTCAAGTCCGAAAATCGTAATAGGCAAACCTATTTCATTATTGAAGTTGCCCATTGTCTTAAGTGTATTATACTTCTGTGAAAGGACTGATGCAAGCATATCTTTAGTAGTAGTTTTTCCCACACTGCCCGTAACGGAAACAGTCGGAACATTATACTTTTGCTTGTAATACTTTGCAATGTCGCCGAATGCTTTTAATGTATCTTCAACCTTTACGATTGTCTTATCTACTAAAAGCTCTGTATCTCTCTGTGTCAAAACAGCCGAAGCACCAAGGTCGAAAGCCGCCTTTATAAATTCGTGACCGTCAAACTTTTCACCGACAAGCGGCACAAAAAGCACACCTGCCGTAACCTTTCTCGAATCACTGATTACATCGTTAAAAGTTTGGTGTATGTCACCGCTTAAAAGTGTTCCCCCAGTTGCTTTTAATACATCTTCAATCGTCATTGCCTGCATAATAAATTAAATCCTTTCTCTCTTTTTGTCCTATGCTCAAAAATAAGGGCGGTAGTTTTTCAGCCGCCCTTTTCAATTATTTATTAAGGTGTTTATATACAACAACACGTTCGTCAAAGTCGTGTTTCTCTTTACCAATTATCTGATATGTTTCCTGTCCCTTACCCGCAAGAATGATTACATCATCTTTCTTTGCGTGGTCAAGAGCATATGCGATAGCCTCTCGTCTGTCGACTATTACTTTATATTTTCCGTCTGTGCGTTTCATTCCGACTTCTATCTGTTCTATAATAGAAACAGGGTCTTCCGTACGCGGATTGTCTGACGTTATAATACTGTAATCCGAAAGTTTTCCGGCGATTTCACCCATAATCGATCGCTTCGTATTATCTCTGTCACCGCCGCAGCCGAACAATGTTATAACCTCACCCTTTGCAAAATCTTTAACGGTTTTAATTATATTTTCAAGACCGTCCGGTGTATGTGCATAGTCGATTATAACCGTATAATCGGTATTTGTAGGAACAACCTCAACACGTCCGACAACTCCTGTTGCATTTTCAAGACCTTTGATAATGGTATCCATATCAATACCCATCTGCAATGCCGCACCCATGGCGCATATTGCATTATACACGCTGAACTTGCCCGGAATTACTATATGAACACGATATGTCTTACCGTCATATTCAACATCAAAATCAGCACCCGATGATGAAATTTCAATATTTTTTGCTTTAAGGTCGCAACCGTCCGAAAGACCGACTTTTAATATATCGCAGTCATTGTTTGCAACAATCTTCTTACCGCCGTCGTCGTCGAAATTAACAACACCCTTATCGCTGATTTTAAACAGCTTAGCCTTTGCATTTAAGTAATTTTCCATAGTCTTATGGAAATCAAGATGGTCACGCGTAAGATTTGTGAACACACCCACGTCAAAGTGACAACCGTGTACTCTTTCAAGTTCAAGTGCGTGACTCGAAACTTCCATTACAACACATTCCGCATCACTGTCAACCATTTCCGCAAATAGCTGTTGAAGTTCAAGTGCGTTCGGTGTTGTAGGGGTTGTACTTTGCGTAACAAGCACCTTGTCACCGATAATATTTTGATTTGTACCGATAACACCGATTCTCATACCGGCTGTTTCGATTATACTCTTTATTAAATATGTTATTGTAGTCTTACCGTTTGTGCCTGTGATACCGATAAGTTTGAATTTGCTTGACGGATTGCCATAATACTTACAAGCCATTTCCGCAATTTCAACTCTCGAATTTTCAACATACCAAACAGGTACATCTACATCTATTTTATCTTCGGCAACGATTAGTGACGCACCGTTTTTAACTGCCATTTCTGCATATTTATGTCCGTCCGTTTCAAAGCCTTTGATACATACAAAAATGTTTCCCGGAAGTACGTTTCTTGAATCGTACGCTATTCCGGTTATATCTATATCTTCATGCTCATCAAGCCATTTACTGCCTAATAATTCACTTGCTAACATTTGATATTTCCCCCTGTCCTATTAGTCTGAAGTTACTTGGCGGAATTCCACGCCTATTACTGTCGCAGGTGTAACCTCCTCGCCTGCCGCTATGCTCTGATTTACCGCATACGCACTCGACACTTCACTGTGTCCCGCACCGACAATCTCAAAGTTCAGTCCGCTCATTTCAAGAGTATATTTCGCATTATCCACGGACATTCCTTTAAGATTAGGTACTGTTACCGTATGTGTTTTGTCAATTTCTTCTGTATATAATATTACCGTTGAATCTTCGTTAAGCATTGTACCCGGTTTCGGAAGCTGGTCAACTACCGTATCACCGTCACCTCTCACTTGAACATTCAACTTTTTGTCAACAATGGCTTTCTTCGCCTCTGTCAAATCCATTGTTCTAACGTCAGGTATTTCCTGCTTAACGTCAGGTTCTTCATTTTCTGTGTACTGCTTTTCAACACCTAGATAGTTTAGTACATCTTCAATAACTTCACCTGCCAAAGGTGCGGCTATTGTACCGCCGTACTTGTTATCAACCTGCGGTTCGTCAAGCATTATAAGACACACTATTTCCGGATCGTTTGCAGGAGCAAAACCGATAAATGATGCAATACGTTTTTCTTCGTCACGGTTACCTTTTTCCGAAGTACCTGTTTTACCTCCGATACGGCAGCCTTTTACATACGCATTTTTACCTGTTGATGTCGGCAACGATACAACCGATTCAAGAATTTCTCTCATTTGCTGAGATGTTTCTTCCGAAATAACTCGGCTTATAACCTCCGGCTCATACGTTTTCAAAATTCCGTTTGAGTTTCTGATTTCCTTTACAATCTGCGGTTTCATTCTTTCACCGCCGTTGATAACCGCCGAAACGGCTGTTACAAGCTGTATCGGTGTTATTTGGAAACCTTGACCGAATGAACTTGTCGCAATATCGACTTCACTCATTTTATTATGGTAATAAATACTTGACGCCTCACCGACAAGTTCGACGTTTGTCTTTTCGGTAAGACCGAATGCAGTGAAATATTCCATAAATTTCTCATATCCAAGTCTTTCGCCCAATTCCATAAATACAGGGTTACAAGAGTTTCTTACACCCTCTACAAATGTTTGAGCGCCGTGACCGCTCTTGTTTGCACAACCGATTTTTCTGTCGGCAACAATCTTAAATCCCGGACAATAGAATGTTGAATTAAGGTCTACAACGTGTTCTTCCAAAGCCGCCGCCGCAGTAATAATCTTAAATGTCGAGCCCGGTTCATATGTATCCGAAATAACCTTGTTTCTCCACATTTTATTTCTTATTTTCGCAATGGCCTCATCACTTAAATTATTCGGATCTTCTGTCGGTTTCGGTGTTGCATCGGGATCGTCACTTGTGTCATCTGATGTATCATATCCCAAATCTATCGCATATTTTTCAAACTGGTCAATATCATACGGATTATTTACGTCAAAATCAGGCTTAGTTGCCATTGCAAGTATTTCGCCCGTTTTCGGGTTCATAATAATACCTGCCGCACCCTCTTTAAGCTTGTTTTCCGTAACCGCTTCTTCAAGGTGCTTTTCAAGGAAATGCTGGATTGTTTCATCAATCGTAAGCACAACGTCATCACCGTTTTGAGAACTGTTCAAATACTCATTTTGTTGGTCTTTAAGTGTTGTACCCTTTGCCGACTGATTAGTTTCTATACTTCCGTTACGCCCCATAAGCTCATCGTCGAAAGTAAGTTCAATTCCCTGCAAACCGTTATTGTCATATCCCGTAAATCCCAAAATATGCGGTGCAACGTTGAACGGATAATATCTCTTTGAATCATTTTCAAAATATACCCCTTTAAATGCTTTTGCAATCGTTGCGTCAACATCTGAATCTCTTAATTTTTTTACCGCCTCGGTCTGTTCGTTCGTAAGACGTTTTTTTATAACTTGGTATCTTGAATTTTTTGTTATAATCTTAAGGATTTCGTTTTGATCCATATTCAAAACAGGAGCCAATCTTGCGGCGATTACTTCACTGTCACCGTCCGCCTCAATATCCTTAGGATTGCAAATAAGTGTGTTTACCGTTGCACTTTCCGCAAGCACCTTACCGTTACGGTCGTAAATATCTCCTCTTGAGGCTGTAACAATACTGCTGCCCTGCTGTTGTGCCTTTGCCTTGCTCGAAAGCTCGTCACCTCTAATTATCTGCCAATATGCCACTCGCAAAACAAGCAACGCAAGCAGTACAGCAACGATACACACCATAAATATCGTTTTCTTTTTAATTTCATTTAATGATGGTTTCATTAATTTATCAATTCCTTTTAATACTTTAATAAATGTACATTTTTCATAATTTTATAATTATAGAAGTCCATTTTTATTTTATGCTGAAAAATTGTACAATATTACCACCAATCTTTTTCAATACAGACACAATACCGTGTCCAAAACCCTCTACTTCACCGGCAGTTTTCTCTGTCATATCATCTTGCTTTACGTTTACATATATTGTCTGATACTTTTCAGGTCTTTGCATACCCAATCTTGTTGTTGCCTCTTTTTCAATTTCTGTAAGGTCAACACTCTGTTCAAGATCAAAAACCATCTGACTTGTTGCTGATTCAAGCGTTGTAAGCTGACTTTTAAGTGACGCAACCTGCTGGTTCATTTCATTCACAGCAACGAATTTTGAAATCATAAATCCTGCTGATACAGCCAAAAGCACTGTCACGCATATTCCACGAAAAATTGTTCTCTTATACTGCATTTGTTCATGATTCCTCTTGTTACTGACTGCTGTGGTATTAACTGTTTTCTCTTTTCTCTTTTGTGGTTTTCTCTTTTTTATCGGTTCATCATACTGTTCCGGCAATTTATATGCCAAATTTCCGTATTCCACAATAATTCTCTCCCTTAATTATCCTTTAGCCTATCCTATAATTTTTCGGCAATTCTCAATTTTGCACTTTTTGAACGTGAATTATGTTCAAGTTCTTCTTCCGACGGTAAAATCGGTTTTCTTGAAAAAATTTTAATTTCCGGTTTCTTACCGCATACGCATACCGGAAATTCTTTCGGACAAGTGCAACCCCTTGCCAAATCCTGAAATGTTTTTTTGACAATTCTGTCCTCAAGTGAATGGAACGTTATAATCGCCAATCTGCCGCCCGATTTTATGCTTGACACAAAGTCTTTAATAGCATTTTCCAATATTCCGAGTTCGTTATTGACTTCAATTCTTATCGCCTGGAACACTCTCTTTGCAGGATGTCCGCCTTCCATACGGGCTTTTTTCGGTATTGCCGCCTTTATGATTTCAACAAGTTCAAATGTTGTTTCAACAGGCTTTATTTTACGTTTTTCACAAATAAATTCCGCAATACGCTTTGACCACTTTTCTTCGCCGTAGTCATAAAAAATACGCATCAATTCCTCACATGAATATGAATTTACAACGTCATATGCCGATTTCGGCGAAGATGTATTCATTCTCATGTCAAGAGCGGCATCGTGCATATAGCTGAAACCTCTTTCGGCATTATCGAGCTGATATGAACTCACGCCCAAATCAAGTACCGCACCGTCAATTTCATCAATATCAAGTTCTGATAAAATATCCTTAATCTCGCTGAAATTGCGATTTACGAATGTCACTCTGCCGTCAAATTCTTTAAGACGTTCCTTTGCCGCCGCAATAGCCTCTTTGTCTTGGTCTATACCGATAAGTCGGCACGAATCGTTTGTTGACAAAATACCGTGCGAATGTCCGCCGCCGCCGAGTGTGCCGTCTGCATATATACCGTTCGGTTTGATATTCAGCGCGTCAATGCTTTCCCCAAACAATACTGAAATATGTTTAAATTCCATTTTGATTCCCTTTCAATTAATTTTTTGAACCGTCAACACTTTATCGACAACCTCAAATCAAATATTAAGTCCGTAATTTAATATTCCGTCCATCATAATATCGTCTGAAAGTTCATCTTGGTATCTATCCCATTCTTCACTGTCCCATATTTCAAGACGTGTGTTTGCACCTACAAGCACAACATCTTTTTTCAGGTTAGCATATTCCATCAGACGCTTTGCGATTGGCACTCTGCCTTGCTTGTCTATAACGGCTGAAGTAGCCTTACCGAAAAACAAACGTACAAAAGCCGCAGCATTTCTGTCTGTGGCAGTTGGGAGTTGATTAATCTTTTCAGAAATCTTATCCCATTCCTCTTGTGTGTATAATTGAAGGCATTTATCTGACATTGAACGTGTAACGTACACTGTTTCGGACATATTTTCTCTAACTTTGGCAGGCAAGATAATTCTTCCGCGCTCGTCAAGTTGACGCGGATATTCGTCAACAAAATTTACCATATTCAATGTCACCTGCCTTTTTATTGATTTATGGGTTACTCTCTCCAATTTGACCGTTTGTCATCCCAAACGCTCCAATTCGCTCCCATTAACTCCATTTTACCCTAAATCAATCAAAAGTGCAATAGGTTTTTTGTATTTTTTTCAGCTTGTACATCTCATTTTAACTCATTTTACTGTTTTGCTTGTAAAATTAAGCTAAATGGGATATAATTAGCTTAACTGCATTTTTAATCACATATATATTTGGTGTTGAGTTTACATAATTGCACACTATATATTGTGGTTGTTACTATTATATCACAAATATTTCAGTTTGTGAATAGGATTTTTAAAATTCATTTGCAAAATTGTTACAGAACAATTTCAAAACAAAACATTATTTTTTGGAGGATATACATAATGGAAAAATCAGAAGAAAAAATTATAAATCAGCTTACGTCTGAATTTAACTTGCGTCCCGAACAGGTTACAAACACAGTAAAACTGATTGATGACGGAAACACAATTCCTTTCATCGCCCGTTACAGAAAAGAAGCAACAGGTTCTCTAAGTGATGAAATATTACGAGATTTTTACGACAGGCTGTCATATTTACGTAACCTTGAAGATAAAAAAGAAGAAATATTGCGTTTGATTGACGAGCAAGAAAATTTGACCGATGAAATCGCAAAATCAATCGAAAATGCCGTAACATTATCGGAACTTGAGGATATATACCGTCCGTTCAGACCAAAACGCCGCACAAGAGCGACTATCGCAAAAGAGAAAGGACTGGCACCGCTTGCCGAAATTATCCTTGCACAAAATCCGAATGATAATATAGAAAGTATTTCGCTTGATTTTATCGACGCCGAAAAAGATGTTGAAAGCAGTGAGGACGCAATGGCCGGTGCTATGGACATAATCGCCGAAGAAATCAGTGATAACCCCGAATACAGAAAAGATATTCGTCAAAAAACAATCGACTCTGGTCTTTTGGTTTCAAAAGCGTCAACAGAAGACGACAGTGTATACCGTCTTTACTATGATTTTGCCGAACCAATAAAAAAACTTGCAAACCACAGATTGCTTGCGATAAATCGTGGCGAAAAAGAAGGATTTTTATCGGTAAAAATTGATATTGACGAAGAAAAAATCACAAACTATCTTTTCAGACGACTTACTCCAAAACACGAATCACCGTCTACAAAATACGTCAAACTTGCCGCCGAGGACAGTTATAAACGACTTATTGCACCGTCCATATCAACAGAAATACGCAATATGCTTACGGAAAATGCCGAGGAGGCATCAATAAAGGTATTCAATCAAAATCTTTCGGGACTTTTATTGCAACCGCCTATTAAGGATAAAATCGTTATGGGCTTTGACCCGGGTTACAGAACCGGGTGCAAAGTCGCGGTTGTGGACGAAACAGGCAAAGTCCTTGACACCAACGTTGTTTACTGCACATTACCTAACCACGACAAAGACAAGGCTAAGAAAATTCTTACGGATATGATTTTAAGAAACAACGTAAACTTAATTTCAATCGGTAACGGAACAGCCTCAAAGGAAAGCGAAATATTTATTTCCGACCTTTTAAAAGAAATTGACCGAGAAGTATTTTACATTATGACAAACGAGGCAGGTGCGTCAGTTTACAGTGCGTCAAAGCTTGCAACCGAAGAATTTCCGCAGTATGACGTTGCACTCAGAAGTGCCGTTTCAATAGCAAGACGTGTTCAAGACCCGCTTGCAGAGCTTGTAAAAATTGACCCTAAGTCAATCGGCGTCGGACAGTATCAGCACGATATGAACCAAAAGCGACTTGGTGAGGCACTCGGAGGAGTGGTTGAAAATTGTGTAAACAGTGTCGGTGTCGACCTTAACACCGCCTCTCCGTCACTGCTTTCATATGTTGCCGGAATTAACAAAACCGTTTCAAAAAACATAATCACATATCGTGAAGAAAACGGTAAATTCAATACAAGAAAAGAGCTTTTGAAAGTGCCAAAACTCGGTGCAAAAGCATTTGAGCAGTGCGCAGGTTTCTTGCGTATAACAGACGGTGACAATGTTCTTGACAACACCTCCGTCCACCCTGAAAGCTACAAAGCCGCCGCGCAGCTGCTTAAGCATATGGGATATACCGAACAAGACGTTCAAGACGGCACTGTTGCGGATTTAAAGCAACGTCTGTCGAAAGAAAATACACATAAATTAGCCGAAGAACTCGGAATAGGTGAAATCACTTTAAAAGACATTGCCGACAGTATTATAAAGAAAGGCCGCGACCCGCGTGAAGAATTGCCGCAACCCGTTTTAAGAAGCGACATTCTCTCAATGGAAGACTTAAAACCGGATATGGTACTGACGGGAACGGTGAGAAATGTTATAGATTTCGGTGCATTTGTCGATATAGGTGTTCATCAAGACGGACTTGTACACATATCGCAAATATGTGACCGATACATCAAGCACCCAACCGACGTACTTTCAGTCGGTGACGTTGTGAAAGTTCGTGTACTTGAAGTTGACGTACCGAAAAAACGTATTTCACTTACTATGAAGGAGGTATGATTATGAACAACATTGCTTTTCCTAAACTCGGTATTTCTCTAAACATTTCACCTGTCGCATTTTCAATAGGCTCAAAGCCTATTTATTGGTATGCGCTTATCATTCTTTCGGGTTTTCTTTTGGGATTATTTTTCGTTTATAAAACCTGTGAAAAGCGTGGTGTGAAAAAAGATAATGTATGGGATATCGCCTTGTTCGGACTTATTTTCGGAATAATAGGCGCAAGAATATATTATGTGCTTTTCGCACTCGATGAATTTGACTCGATAGCCGATATGTTTAAAGTCTGGAACGGCGGACTTGCTATTTACGGCGGTATTATCGGTGCGATAATCTCAACCGTTATATACTGCAAGGTTAAAAAGCTGAATATCGCCAAAGTCTTTGACGTATGTGCACCCGGTCTGTTTATCGGTCAAGCAATCGGACGTTTCGGAAACTTTGTAAACGTCGAAGTGTACGGCGGTGAAACAAACAGCCTTTTCGGTATGTCCATAAACGGTGCAACACCTGTTCACCCATTATTTTTATATGAATCGATATGGAATGTTATCGGACTTGTGATACTTCTTCTGATTCGTGACAAAAAAAAGAATGACGGACAGGTATTTTGTTTCTATATTTTCTGGTATTCATTCGGCAGACTGTTCCTTGAAGGTATGAGAAATCCGAATTATATATTATATGTAATTCCAAATGTTCTCGGCATTTCTCAGCTTGTTGCAATACTGTTTATGATTGCCGCTGTGTCAGCTTTTGTCGTTTTACAGGTTAAAGCGAAGAAAGACAGTGAAATTTAAACGGTTGTGTCGTTTTCTGCAACACGAAAGTTGCTCCTTTTACACCACAATATATTGACAAGTTTTATCATATATTGTAAAATAAATACAACAAGCAGTGGTTTACATATAACCGTGTAATCGAAAGGAGCATACATAAATGAACAACATTAAACAACTGAAAACAGATTTTGATAATCTTATAATTGAAAAAAATTATTGTCTTTCCGACCCCGAAGTCGTATCAAAAGCAATAGAACTCGAAAACATACTAAATAACACATTAAAAAAATCGCAGACCTTATAGTCTGCGATTTTTGTTTTTAAATTTGTTATTGAGCATTTTCGCAAAGTGCTGTCATACCGCCAAGCGAATCCCACATAAATACTTTCAAATTATTTTCTTTGATACTTTTGTCAAAAGTAATTTCACTTTCCAAATATTTGCCTTTTTCAACATTGGCAACAGGGACTGTCTTGATTTCAACAAGTTTACCGCCCTTGCCATACAATGCACCTATCAATGAAATGTCATCAACATCTTCATCAACAACCGCATATGTTACCGTAGCAGTCTTATCGTCTTTTCCACTTACTTTCACTTCTGAAAATTCAAGCGGTTCTTCACCTTGAACAAATTGTGACACTTTAATTCTGTCGATACCGTTCGGAACAGCCCAGTTAGGTGCCGCACCGGCACGAGTAAATCCGAATTTAACAGCATTTGTTGCGTTTTCTGTAGTATAATCGCCTACTTTTGTTCCGTCAAACCAAAGTGATGCTACACCTGTAGCAGTATTAACCGTCACTTTAACATTCTTAGTGTATGTTTGATTTGCACCGTTGAATATGCTGTCATTTGTGCCGTCACTGTCGCTGTCAAGCCATGTTGCTCCGCCGTCTGTGCTTAGGAACATCTTATAGCCGTTTGTCCAACCAAGACGAATATTACCGATTTGAAGATACTCAAAGTTACCGTCTCTGTTTACCGCACTTCCGAAATACCAATCAACATCATAAGTTACGATAGCATTATTGCCTACTTCAAAATTCTTTTCCGCACTGTATTCACCTGTCGGTTGAGTCGCATTATACCAAATACGGTTATTGTCGCTGTCTACAGCAAGTGACGCAGTGTCTGTACCTACTTGTGTCCAATCTGTCAAGTCACTTTCAGCAAACTTACTGTCACCGCCCTTGTTATACAATTCTTCTGTTACACCCGAAGCAGTCGTTGACTTACTGTATGCAAGGTTTTCGATTTTCGGCGACGCTGTTAAAGTAGCCGAAGCATAATCTTCCATTTTTTGAGTATACAAACTTAATGTCTTGAATTTAGCACCGTTTAGCGCAAATGTTCTTTGCATTACGCCGTCATCATTTGCCCATGTTCCGTCTGTACCCATAACCTTTACAGTACAATTATCATTATCATAATCCAATGTGACTTTTACTTTCCAACGCTTTGAACTACCTTGAATATTACCCGCAACGTTACCGCTGTTTGACCATCCCGAACCCGATGCGGTTACAACAGCTGCCGCAGAATCGGCAGAAGTTTGTGCCATCAAGTCTTGAGCCTTTGTGGTATACGGCTGATATATATTCACAATGTTGTTGCCCTCACTGTCAAGAAGTTTCATTCCCATTGTATATTCATGTCCTGTCCAGTTCCAATTTGAACCGTCAACCTTTACACCGCCTGTTGTAAGTCTGTATTCAAGCTCAACCTTACCGCTGTCATAAACTTCAAAATCTTTATGTGCCTCCGCACCGTCAGTCGCACCTGTTTGCGAAATAACCGCACTGTTGGCACTTCCTGTAAATGCAGTGTTTGCATCAGTATTTTCCGATACAAACTCATTGTTACCCGTTGCGTCAACTACATCTATCGGTTTAACTCTTACCACACACTTTGCGGTATATCCGCCGTCTGTGGTAGTCGCGGTTACAACCGTTCTGCCGTAGCTTTTACCTGTGATTGTACCGTTGTCCGAAACTGTTGCGATTTCAGGATTTTCCGATGTCCATTCTACAGACTTATCCGTAGCGTCATCAGGCATTACCGTTGCGGTAATTTGCTTTTTGTAACCCATTCCCAAATCAATTAGTTTCTCTGAAATTCTTACGCCCGTAACTGCATTTTGCGTAACAGTCACTTCACAAGTATCTGTAAAGCCACCGTCTTTGGTTGTTGCCGTTATAGTTGCAGTTCCGGCTGAAATACCTTTCACAACACCGTTTGTAACAGTTGCCACGTTTGCATTGGACGAAGTCCAAGTTATACCCTTTCTTGTCGCATTTTCAGGTGTGATAATAGCATTGATTGCTTCTGTCTTGCCTTTTTCAACTTCTATTGACTTTTTCTCCAAAGTCATTCCAGTGACCGCTACTTGCTCCGGTGCCGAATATGTCACCTTTGTATAAGGCACTGCCGGTGCAAGATAGTTAAGTGTATTGCCGCTTTCGTCTGTTGCAAGTGCCACAGAACCTATATAATAACTTGCGTGTGTCGGTTGGTTATATCCGACATTCTGCCACGCAACTGACAATCTGTATTGGCAGTCGTGCATTAATGTTGTAATTCTGTAATCTGTAGGCATTGTTGAGGTATATATTCTCAAATATGCCTGATCTGTTGCCGAGCCTTTGTTTACCGGCATTATAATTTCTTCACGCCAGTCGCCCCAAATATCGGCAACAAGCGAAGGATTTCTCTTTGAGTAGTTGTTTGTAGAACCGCCTGTAAGTGTGTATCCGTCTGACGGACCGTAAAATCTCTTTGTTGTACCTGTTGCGGCATAATATTTTTGGATAATGTTTGCGTCAAGCAACTCACGGCTCAAATCGCCGTCCCAATATACAAGGAAATTATCAAAGGTACCGCTTCCCGCACCCGCAGGTTTTGCTGCAACATCATCACCGTTCAAGTCGTGAGCATTCGCAATTCCGCTGCTCCAACCTATCGCCAATGCATTTGAATGTTCCTTTGCGTAGCTATCATCAATGTTATCCATAACACCACGTCCGTTATCACTTGATGTAGTCAGTTTTCCGGAACTCCAAAAATGCTTTCCTGTGCTTGCGACTCTTAAATCTTCGGCATACTTTTTAAATTCCTCCTCTTTTACCGAAAATACTTCTTGAGTGCCGTCATTATTAAAGTCGCTCATATGCATTGCGTCACCGTGTCCAAGACCTGTATTTCCGAGAACTGTTTTACCGTCATCATCAAGTGCGGCACTTCCGTAAACAATTTCGTCCTTGCCGTCATTGTCAATATCGCCTACAGAAAGATTATGATTTCCTTGTCCGTACAGTGTCGTTGAACTTGCACTCTTCTTACCTTTATGCTCCCACTGCATTGTAAGTTCAGTACCGTCCCATGTATATGCACGAATTACAGAGTCGTGATAATAACCTCTGCACATAACGATACTCGGATGAATACCGTCAAGATAAGCCACTGCCGCAAGGTATCTTTCACTTCTGTTATACTTTGCCTTGCCATCGCCCCAATATTTATCTTCTGCCGCATCATACGGAATATAGTCCGTTGTATAAAGTGCGGCACCTGTTTCGCCGTCAAATATGGTTAAATACTGCGTAAACGGATTTTTACCCTTTAATCTTCCGCTTGTGCCTATATATGATTTTGTATTGTCGGTATTTCTGATTTCGTCAGTATCACCGACTTCCGTAACGTAATGACCTGTGCCGTCAACCGTACCGGGTGCTGTTTTCATTGCCACTTCTGACTTTCCGTCACCGTCAAAGTCATACACCAAGAATTGCGTATAGTGTGCGCCTGATGTAACATTTTTACCCAAATCAATACGCCACATATAACCGTCATTGTTCGGATCAATCTTATATGCGTCAATATATGTATTACCCGTAAAATCCGCACCGGCACTGTCTTTTGAGTCTGTCGGGTCCCACTTTAATACAATTTCATAATCGCCGTCACCGTCAAGATCGCCGACAGACGCGTCATTCGCACCGCCTTCGTGGTTTTTGTCAACCGTGTAATAATTTGAAGTCTTGCCGTCACCCATTCTTTCTACCGGATCAGGACGTGAAATAGGAATATCTACATATGTAAATGAATTTTTCTCACTGTTTCCATTTCCGACTTCATTTGACTTTGCACAGTTGTTATTTGAAGTAGGTGTAACTTCTGTTTCCTTAGACGCGTCCTCACCCGCTTTTACAACCTTGTATTTATCCGATGCAGTACCCGATGTATCAATCCAGTTTGTAGCGTCATGTACACCTGTTGTATGTATTTTTGTACCGTTTTTATAAATATCGAATGCTTGATTTTCAAGACTTTCGTCACCAAGCAATCTCCAACTCAAATATACACCGTTAACTGCCTGACCTCGTGTATCTGCCGTTGTCTTAACAGCAATCAATCCACGATTAAGCTTTTCCATTTGACGTGCGTTTGTTTGATATTGCGGAGTTTTAACTTCCGCGGCGTTTGCCGGTAAGGCAAAACTGCCCATTGTGGCGGTCATTGCAACTGCAACCGCCGCACTTATCACTTTTCTGTTCATTATTAAATCTCTCCCTCAAAAATAATTATAATAATATTTTATAACTTTTTACGGAATTTCTCAATATAAAAAACAGTCATATTTTTTTTTTAAGTCACAAATTTTCGTATCATTTTTTGTGCAATTTTACCTGTTTTCTATTTCAACACCTGTATAATAAGTTTTTAAAATTTCCTCATATGTCTTTCCCTGCCTCGCAAGGTAATCTGCACCATACTGGCTCATACCGACGCCGTGACCGAACCCTTTTACGCTCATTTTTATATTGCCGTTTTCTTGCGATATTTCAACATTTGCGGAACGCAGTGAAAATATATTTCTAAATTCTGTTCCTTTTATATTCACTCCGCCTACATCAAGTGTTACAATACCGCCTGCATTTGAGCGGTTAATGTTCGATACAAGTCCATTATTCCAATCCACACCGTCAATTTTTTCTTCCGCAATATTTTTAAATTCCTGTTCACTCAATGTCAATTCACTGTGATACTTCGGTGATTCTTTATCTCCCGTACTTGCAACACTTTGCAAATACGGCACGTCCGCCCCCCAAACGTCAACTGCCGATTCCGTCATACCCGACGAAGTTGAATGAAATACCGCCGATATTATTTCATCGTTGTATGTCATTATCTGTCCTGTAGTTTCGTCTACCGCTGTGCTTATTTTGTTCCAATTTTCATCGGCACCGGCACCCCAGCTTTCTCTCCGCTTATCCTCCGAAATATACGCCTGACAGTGCGTTGAATCGGTGCATATCACCGCACCGTTGTGACTTTCGGCAATGTTGCCTTTGTCTTTTTCGGCAATATGTGAGTACAGATAAGTTCTTGCCGCAACGGCTTGTGCCTTTAATGCCTCTTCCTCAAAATCGGCAGGCATTTCCGCCGCCACCACGCATTTTAAATATTCATTAATATCCATATCTTTAACACAATCTTCTTCCGACACATACACACTTACCGTTCCGCTCTCAATCGGACTTTGTCCTTCTCCACTGCCACCGATTAACCAAACTATCGCAAGCGGCAAAAGCAACGTAATAAAAATGATTATAACAACTACTAAAAGTATTTTTTTCACACCCAAATCCCCTTTTTAGTTTATGTATATGGAAGCAGGCACAAAAAAAGAACTTCCCGTTCGGGAAGTCCTGAGAAGTTCTTTTTGATTAATTAGTCTTAATTTGCTTTTGCCAAATCAGCACTGATAATTTCATATAGAGATTTTACGATACCCTTTGCATCTGCACCTGCACCGTAACCCTTAATCATAAGTTCAGCGGCAATTGTACCGTTTGAATAGTGGTTATGGTCACCGAAGCACTTAATAATTGCTTGTGCGGCAGCGTCCTTTGAAGCATAACCGTTTGTCTCATAATCATTTACATATGCATTAAATGCAGCGTCTGCCATCTTACCGATGTCAACAAATCCAACAATATTTGCATCGTACTTATCGCCTTCTGCCGTTGTTCTTTCAGCATAAATTTTACGAACAATATTATCATAGTCGTCTTGACGATATGAAGTAAATGTGTTAGTTGATGAGTCGTATACTTTTGCATACTCTTGTACTGCACCATGAGGTGAGTATGAGTTAAGAATTATCTTAGCACCCATTGCTTCACAGGCATCTATATAGTAGTTAAAGCTTGCTTCAAAAGCTGAACCCATACCATTAGTACCCATATCACCAATCATTACATAGTCACCAGGTCTAATATTAACCAAAACTCTGTCAATTAATTCTCCACCTGTGTAGTATGTTGATAGATTCTTACTTCCTCTACCATTGTTAGAGAATGTTGCAATGTCAGGAAGCTGCGAATATGTAGCATAATCTCTTGCCATTACATACGCCCATGAACCGTTGTTTGCGATTGTTGAGTCACCTACTGTATAGATATGTGGTTTTACGCCTGCTGTCTTATCAGTAGTCTTTTCAATTACGATTGATGCAACCTGTGCTGATTGTGTAAATGATAAATCAAGTACATCATCAATTACAGGAACTGCATATGTCGCACTTGTTAACTTATCGTTTGTACGTTCTACACCTGTTAGGTCAGCATTTACTTTTTCCGAAGCAAGCTTACCCTTGTAAGTAATAGTTACATTATAAACTTTCTTAGGAGTAACCTTTGTCTTAAATATAAAGTCACCTGCAAGATAATCGCTGTCAGCACTTTCTAGACTTGCTTCACCGCCTATTGTCGGTGTACCGCCCTCAATACCGTATCCTGTTGTATCAGAATATGATGTTGTAGGTGTTACGGCTGTATAGCCTTCCATAAGTGCGTCTTCACCGTCACCGCCGAAGTCGAATGCAAGACCGTGAATTGTTACTTTTACAGCCTTTGTGATTGTTTCATCACTTCTGTTTGTACTTGTTGCACGAATGTAAAGTGTTGTTGCAGAAGCAGCTGATGAAACTGAAAGTTCACCCTTAGCAGCGTCAAATGTCACACCTGTCGGCATTGTTGTAAGTGGGTTTGTGTTATTCTTGTCATATACGGCATATGTAACTGTTTTACCAGGAATGTCCATAGGTGTCTTATCTGTTGAAGATGTAGGACCTACAACCTTAGCCGCATATGTATACTTATCTGTTACACCCTCTGTTAGAGGAATTGAAATACTTGATGTTGACTGTGTAAATTGAACACTGTCTTGTGAACTTGTCAAGTTTACATTTACAGTCTTTGTAACTCCGCCGATTGTAACCTTAATCGGAAGTGTACCTGCCGGTGCATCGGCTTTTACTGTAAGAATTGCCTTATGTGAATCTGTTGTATCAGGTGTAATTGCAACGCTTGATGTATCTGTAACGCTTTCATCAAATGCCCATGTTGCTTCACCAATCATATCATAACCTTCAGTTGAAAGTGCTTTTGCAGTAAGAGTTGTTGTTACATCACTTTCACCTGCTTCCGGAATTGAAATAGTTTCGTCTGCAACAGTTGTTGTAAACTTAGTTCCGTCAATTTCCGGTGTATACATCTTTACGTTGTTAAAGTCTAATTCGCCTTGTGAATTATCAGGTGTTCTGTAGCATAGATATACAGGAGCTGTTGCACCTGCGTTTACAAATGCAGTTACATCTGATTCACCAAGTAATGTACCCTCAGCATCATAAACCTTTGCAAAGCATAGCTTTGAAGTTACGTCTGCCGAAAGAACTATCTTATACCATGTACCCGGAACAGCGTCACAAATCTTTTCGCCGCCGTTTAGGTTAAATTCAGTACCTGTGAAATTAAAGCTGATTGCTGTTGCATTAGCTGACCAAGTTACAGGATTATCTTGCTTAAACAAGATTGATGAGTTATTATTATAGAACTTAACATCTTGAGTAATAATAACCTGACCTGTAGGAGCATTGTCAAGCTTATTTACTGCAAAGCTTGAACTGTTTGTACCTGTTGATTTTAGCTTCAAGAACTTCTTATTTGTTGTCGAATCCTTAGCAAGATACAGACCTCTACCTGTATTACCGCCGTAAGCAGCCCAGTCACCTGTAACTACTTCTGTTGCACTCTTATTATCTGCTGATGTTACAGCTTTGTATCCTACCATATCATCCGAATACCAATCAAAGTTTGTAACATATCCTGGTTTCGGAAGAAGAACACCTGATTCGGCAGTTTTTGTAGGTACGATTGCCATAGGCTTTGAAATTGTTATTGTTTTACCGTTATATGTAACAGTTGCTTTTACTTGTCCGTAGAAGTTGAATGCCTGACTCTTTAATGCAAAGTTTACACTTGTTGGATTTTCTGCATCTTTAATAACCTCAGCATATGAATCACAATATCCATTTCCAGTTGGATCATCTGAAGTTACAGCACTCTGTCCATCTGCAGCCTTAGAGGCAATATGTCTGAAACCGTCAAATTCCCAATCTACTTTAAGGTCTGTAACTCTTGAATCAGGATTTGCCACAAGGTCTGTTCCTATTTCACCGATAAGTTTTACAGAAATCACATTGTTTGCAGCTGTATTTTCATCAGCACCTGCTGTAGGAATACCGTTTTCAGGGAATGAAGAAAATTCTACTGATTGAAGAGGTTCGATATACGCAGGGTCCTTATGATAAACTGCAGTATATGTAGTATCAGCTGTTACCTTAGCTGCAAGAACTTGTTCTGTTGTAAATAGATTTTCTGTATCTCCGTCTTTGCTCCAACCGTCAAACAAGTAACCTGTCTTTGCAACATCAGGAACTTTTGTTACACTTCCATCTTTCTTTACTGATGTTATAGTATTCTTACCGTCAACAGTGAATGTAACATTGTAATAAGTATCTGTAATATCATCAGATAAAACTTTACGAACTATTACATTATCCATACCAATCGCACCTTGTGATGCACTTGGAGCACCAAGGAATAGTTGTGAAAGTTTTGTAGCAGTAGTTCCTTCACTCATAGGCACTTGAGCTGTTTCAAAGAATGTTGTACTTCCGTCAAGTGAGGTTATTGTAAGAATAACTGCTTTTGATTCAAAATTCATTACTGCTTTTACATGTGCCCATTGATCATTTTTAAAATCATGAGTTTTTGCAGTTGCATTAGCAAGAGAATCTCCTGAATCATTTATGATAAAGTCGCCACCATCGGTAGATGCTTGGTTAAACTTCAAAATAGGTGCTGTACCTGCCGGCTTTTTGCTCGGATCATAAATATCATTACCTATCGGTGTATTTGAATCACCTATCAAAACAAGTTGATTTGTTCCTGAGCCTGCATGGAACTTGAAGTCAAACTCAACAACGGCTTGATTGTCAACCATAGTACCGGCTTCCTCAGGAAGAATACAGTATGCTGTTCTTTGACCTTTTCTTGCAGTCATAGTGTTATTATATAATATGTACTTATTAATTTCTGAATTCGAATCATTTGCTACTGATAATCCTGCAAAATAATACTGAGATGCCCATTTTTCGATTTCTTTTGTTGTACCTTCTGCTGTATTTATATATGTTTTTGAGCTGTCTTCAAAATCAAGCTTATAATATATTGCAGACGGATCTATTGTCGGCTTAACTGTCGGTGTTGCAGTAGGCTCAGCCGTCGGTGTTGTTTCCGGCTGGCTTGTAGGTGCAGTCGGCTTTACAGTAGGTGCCGGATCAACAGTACCTTCAACACTTGTTGTTGCAAATAAAGGTGTCATTGTCTTTATATCATCCCAAACCATAATTTTAGCCGCTTTACCTTGTAAATCGTAAGGAACTTCACCGCTACCGTTTTCAAGTGTAACATTTTCCTTTAGTTCTACGCCTGCTAAAGTTTTGTTATCGTAATACTTTGAAATTACGATTGTTACTTTGTCAGCTTTAGCATTTGTAATTTTGATTTTTTGGTCTTCGTAAACAACGCCTGTTGCCTCCGGAGTTGCAGCTGTAGCGGGTTTGTCTGTAGACTCAACTTCAGTTGTCGCTGTTGCAACAGGTTCACCTGTTGTCGTAACTCCAGCCGTTGTACTCGGTGAAACAGTCGCAGTAACTTCTTCACCGGAATTTTGTTCGCCCTCTGCACTTGCTGATAAAGGCAATGCAGTGAACGCACTTGCAATCATTGATACAGAAAGTATCGCAGACAGCAATTTTTTTCTTTTCTCCATTTTCTTTTCTCCTCTCTCTCTTAGCTTGATGATCGCTAATCATTAATAACATAATTATACTATAACAATTAAATTTTGTACAGTCCTTTTTTACAATTTCACTAAAATTTTTATCTGAAAAATATTTTTATAAAAATTTTTCAAAAAAAGTGTTGACAAATGTATGTGTATCTGATATAATTCATTATGTTGTTTGCAGATGTGGCGGAATTGGCAGACGCGCTAGACTTAGGATCTAGTGTCACCGACGTGGGGGTTCAAGTCCCTTCATCTGCACCAAAATTTATAAACCGTATAAATGCTTGAATATCAAGTGTTTATGCGGTTTTTTAGTGCTTGCGAGAAGAAAATCAACGTGATAAAAAGTGATAAAATGTGATTGATGTCACTTTGCTATCAGAAAAAAACAATGAAATTTTATCGTCAGACATTTTAGGGTCAAACACATAAAAGCCACCCTTATCCGTTCCGTGATACACCACTTTAGGGGTGCCGTCCTCATTTACAACTTTACTTGCTTTACTCGGGTTATTTTCCCAATCTCCAAACCAATTTTTAAAATTATCGGATTTAATCTGCACATTATCAGTATTATTTTCGACCGTGTCAAGACTACCGTTGTTTAAGCTCTTTAATGAGAATTTTCCTCGTGTTCCTCCTTTTTTCGAGTTTCTTCTACCATTCTCATATACTCTCTGAATCTCCGCCTGTGTTCCTTCATTCTTCGACATAAAGCCGTCAATTCTTCTTTTGTCAGCTTTCTTTCTGTACTGTCTGATAAGTTCTCGTGTTTCTCTTTCTGTAAGTCCGTTTCTTGATATTTCACGTCTTATCCCCTCACTTTCTGCAAAATTTCTAATCTTTTCAATTCCGAATTGTTTAAGCTTTTCCCAAGTTTCATCTGTAGTAATCATTTTTTCGGACATATCCTGTCCTGTGGTCATTGCATAATATCCAATAACTTTACCGCCGTTATCCTCTATAAATCCTTCAAGCCCTTTAATGAGATTTCCCCTTCAATTTGCTGATTTTCATTGCTTTGGATAGCAGTTCTTCTTGTGTTGCTTTTTCGTGACTTATCATATAGTCTATCATCATTTCTGTTTGAAATGCTTTCTGTGTCATCAACATTATTACTATTATACACTCCTCGTCCACTCTGAATATCTTCAATCCACGCAGTAAATCCTTTTGTGCTTGTGTCAATTTTTTTTGTTTCTTCATTATATAATTCCTCCCTTAGATTATCAATAAAATCTTCATTACCATCAATTTCAATCTGCATTAGGACCTTAAAATCTGTTTTGCTATTGTTTCTCCATATATAAAAATTATTTCCGATTTCTTTGTAATCTAATGTTTTTAATTTATTTGCTCTGTTGTTTGCCGATATAACATATTCATCAAGTTGTTTTTTTGCGATAAGGTATATCTATATCATCATTATATCTTATACCCATATCTTCGTCAATATTTGCATCACCATATTCGTTGCTTTTGCTATTTTCCCAAAATACAATGTCTGCATTGAGATTAGGTTTCATGCTTTCAGGGAATGTATTAAGCCGTTCTTCTTTGCTCATACTTTGTCTTGCCTTAACATCGTCAGCCTCGATTTCTCCTGCGCTTCGGTTTCTGTTTTCGTTATCGGAACTTTCACCGACTGCAAATCCCTCTCTTACTTGTATTGCGTGCTGAACTTCGTGAATGAGTGATTTTAATTTCTCTTGTATATGTCATGCCATTATCTTTAACAGGTACTCCCGAATTTTGATATGCCGTTATAACAAAAGAAGAACAATCATAATGCGGTCTCCATCTCACCGATTAACTGTAACCGTGACTGTCATCATTTGCACTATCTGTCGCCCATTGAACTGCATTATCAATTACCCTATATAAACCTCCTTTTCGACATACAAAAAAGTACATCGAATTTCGATGTACTTTTTAAGCCTTATTTGAAATTTTTAATTTGTCTTTTGAGTAATTATATATCCGTTTGCGTTATCTGTCGGAACAAGGCGGAACGTGACATTTCCGAAATCAGTTCCTGTTGAATCGGTATTTTTAAATACTACGTCCATTCCGTCACCGACATTTTCGGCACTTATAAATTCATATCTGCCGTCTCCGCGATTTGAAACACTGATTTTATAATTACCGTTTTCATATAAAACACTGCCGTTATCGGTTGGGTGATATTCGGGCATATCTGCACCGAAAAGCAATTTATAAGTATCTCTTACGGAATTTTCGGACCATTCAAAATATCCGTTTTTATATTGAGCAGACGTATCCGCACCGTAACCTTCTGTGTAATAATAGAAGATAAAACTTCTTACAAAATCTTCACTTTGTAAATCGTTCTGTGTAAAATACGGTATTACATAACCTTGCTCCGCAAGAAACGATTTTGCATTATCGTCTAAAACAAAAGCCTTTTTTAGTCGCCAAAACAACCTGCGTCCATTATACGCAATCTTCCGTCAAGCCACTTTTCATATATCGCATTCTTCACCGTATCACGGTCAAAAAAGCACCGTTTCATAGGTGCTAAGGCGGGGTAAACCTCGTATATTCACTTATCCCACTCTCCTTTTTCGTATCAAAAAAGCACGCCCTAAGACGTGCTTTAATTCTTATCTTCAATTATCTCCGTTACTAAAAAACAAAGCTTCTGCTTCTGCATATTTTCTTTTAAACAGCTCTTGTTGTTTTTGATATGCTTTAACTGCCTCGTCTGGTGCATCAGGACTTAAAGCCGGTGTTTTTGTATAATCATAGTACGGTGCATATATTTTTTCCAAATTTTTTTCTTCTTCCGTCTTTATTAATCTCATCGCATTATTCCCCCTTCTATCCATTTCTGCACCCTATACTCTGTATATGTTTCGTCATACTCAGTAGCGTCCAATGTTCCTATCGCATACGAACTTACATTAATATTATATCCTTTCTCAATTTCTCTGTCAAGTTTCTTCTTACAATATTTACACAAATATCCTATATAATTTTGTTTATATATCCTTTGTCAATAAGTTTCACAACAATTTTTCCTTGCGATTGTTCCCATTTCGTCACTTTCGCAATCTTTCTCTATCTTGCCGTGAATTTCACCTCGTTTTTGTTACTTAACAGGAATGTCCTTATTTTGTAGATTATTCATCAACTTTTTTATAATTCTAAAGCAAAGTTGACAAATAGTCTACATTATGATATATTAATAATGACAATAAATGTTTAGACAGGAAGTGATATTTTATGGAATTATATAAGAGAATAAAAGCACGCAGAGAAGAACTCGGAATGTCACAAGAAGAACTTGCAACTAAGTTAGGTTATAAATCCCGTTCAACTATAAATAAAATTGAAATGGGCAAAAATGATATAACTCAATCAAAAATCATAGCTTTTGCCAATGCACTTCAAACAACTCCAAGCTACTTAATGGGACTGGACGAACACGAAACGGAAATATATACAGATGATAAATTTCCAAATCCGAATATAACAGAGGACTACACAACATTCCCCGTTATAGGTGACATAGCGAAAGGATATAATCATATCGCTATTGAATCATGGGACGGAGATAAAGTCGATATTCCTAATTCATATTTAAAAGGACATACTCCGAAAGATTTCTTTGTACTGTGCATTAAGGGTGACAGTATGTATCCTCAATATCAAGACGGCGATAAAGTATTAATCTTACGTCAAAGCACCGTTAATTATAGTGGTGATGTCGGAGCAGTGATATACAATGACGAAATATCAACATTAAAAAAAATCGAGTTTGTAGAAGATGAAGATTGGTTGAGGTTAGTTCCTGTCAATCCGAATGTTCCGCCAATATTAATTGCGGGTGAAGAATTAAAGCACTGCCGAATAATAGGTGTTCCTAAATTGTTGATTAGAGAAATGTAAGTTTAATTTGAAAGGTATGCCCGCCTAACTGCAAAAATATAGCTATTAAGGAAAAACTTTAATGACGTTGTTGACGCTATAACCGATTGACGTTGAACAATATCTAAATTACTTTGTCAGCTGAGATTATTCCTCTGACTATTAGGAGAAAACAATGCAAAATAAAACAAAACTATTTAAAACAGCAATATGTATTATAACCACGTTAATATTAATTTTCGGGACTATTCCCTGTGGTGCGGTTTTATCGGACGAATCAAACGCACCAACTTTCACAAATCTTGTTGTATTTATGAAATTTTCTGACGAGGACGAATTTATCAACAACACTTATGCCGACACAACTGTCCGCAACATTTTAGACAATACATATAATAAAAGTGTATATAATGTCGCTGACTATTTCAAAACAGTAAGCGGCGGGAAAATGAATATGCAAACGCTTTATCTTTTTGACAACAACAATTCGCTCACACTTTCAAAGCCACGCGGTTATTATGCCGAAAAAGATGACCAAAACCCTTACGGTTACGAGAGCGGAGAAGAAAATTCCAGAATGTATGAACTACAGACTGATTGGGCGAATACAATTTCAAACGCAATCACGAACGGAAACAAACCAAAAGATATAGAAGAAAATCAATATAATTTTGCCGATCTTGACCGAAACCGTGACGGAAAAATTGATTTAATTACTGTGATTTACAAAAATACAACGCAAAATATTTCGGTTGGTTGGAATTCACCTCTTTGGGACTATCACTCATATTCAAATATGATTTCAGTGCAAGAAGGAGTTAATACTTATCAGAGCGGAGAATATTTACAGCTAACGTGCAACTACGAAAACGTAAACGGACTTGTGCTTTATCGCGGTGAGGATAATCTGCCTATTTTACCGACAGGTAAAATATGTCACGAAACCATGCACGCACTTGGCTTGAAAGACTTGTACCGCTCCAACCAAACAAGCGCGGTGTATTATATGTCACTGATGGCAAAACATCTAACCCCTATCGGACAGTATATTTCCGTTAAAGAACGCGAATCGCTCGGTTGGCTTGACAATAATCAAATTAAAACCATTGATAAAAACGGTACATACACACTCTACCCTGCCTCAGCTCAAAATGAAGTTGTTGCATATAAACGAGATTTGCCGAACGGAAAAACTCTTTATTTGGAATATCGTCAATTCGATGACAATGGTAACAAATATGATACAAAAAACAAGAAACTCTATTCGTGCAATACCGGTGACTTGATAAAAGGTGTAACACTTAAGAGCGGACTGATTTGCTATCTTGCTAACACAGGTGTACGTTTTCCCTCAAATATAAACACTACAGGCGCTAACTGGAATATGCAGGTCGTTTCTAACGGTCAATACTCAACTATGTCAGATTGTGCAGTCGGTGACGGCGAAGAACTTTATATTGGTAACGACATATTTGTTTATGTAACAAATATGTCAGCAGATAAATTAGAGTTTGAAATTAGCGGAATTGCAGAAACAACCCCTACTCCGACTTTGACTCCGAGTCCTATTCCGAGTCATACTCCTACTGCGACTCCACGTCCTACTCATACAACGAGTCCGACAGCTACTCCGACAATAACTCCGACCACGAGTCCGACAGCTACTCCACATCCGACCCCGACAATAACTCCGACAGCGAGTCCGACGGCTACTCCACATCCGACCCCGACAATAACTCCGACAGCAACGACTACTGCAACTCCAAAACCTACATTAAATCCTACTGCAACTCCGACAGCGAGTCCGACACTAAGTCCGACTTCTACCCCAAAACCAACACCACGTCCGACTGCGACTACAAATCCGACAATAACTCCTGCAACAAGCCCAACTGCTACAACGTGTCCTACAGCAAGTCCTACACATGATATTAACTGCAACATTGAAGGCAACAATATATCTGTTAAACTCACAAACAGCACTTCAGGCGGAATTATCTTAATTTCTGAATTTCATTCGGACGGCAGATTATTACGTTGTACTATCAATTCACCACAAGAAAATATAAGTGTTCCGCTGCTTTCTGCAACCAATACTGTAAAAGTTATGTGGTGGAATTCTCTAAGCAATCTTGTTCCAATCACTGACTCAAAAACGGTAACGAAATAGTCCAATATATCGCCCCTACATCCACTGTTGACAATCAATACAATATTTGCTGCCGATAGAAGATGTAGTGGGTGGGACGTTTTGGACGTGTCAGGCGTGGTTACACTGTTTGTAGCAGTCGCTTCTCAACAATCTACATCTTCTTTTTATTGACAGCATTATTTTTATATTATATAATACCAACAGAACCGGAGGCATATACGGACTTTGACGGTGAAATATCACCATCTGCCCGCGCCAAAGGTTCTTTTTTGCACACAAAAACGGAGCAAAAATGCTCCGTTTATCTTCTAAATGTATCTTTTATTTTCTTTACCAATCCCACACATCTGCCGTTACGCAGCTCGTCCATAAATTCGGCTTGTTTTTCCACATACCAAAGTTTTGACGAATCCATACTCTTAACCGTCTTAACTGTATCCGCAATCATCACAAATGCAATTACGCACGTCATAATATGTAACGCCGGCAAACTCACGCTGTCAATCATATCAATCGTCACCGGTGCAATAAGCTTAATAAGTGCAACGGTAAATGTACCGAACGCAATTCCGCCTATAAGGCAAACACGTCCGTTTATATTACCGGGCCAACCTGTATAATCCCACCATCTTTTATGAAACAGCGTTTCCAAAAGCCACGATACAAAATATTCAAGCGAGCAGGTAACCACCATTCCCGCAAAAAACAGTATCAAAGGATTTTCAATCCATCCAAGCAATATCAAATCAAGCATTGCTCCCATACCGTATATAGGGCAAAAGCAAGTGCTTAAAAAGCCGCTGTTTACAAATTTTCTTTGTTGTATGCTGTAATATACCGTTTCATAAGCCCAGCCAATAAAGCTAAATACCGCAAAGCACAAGAAATATTGGCAAAAACTCATCATTTACCCCCCCTTATTTAAATCATTTGTATTTCCTTATACAATTCAGCATAGTCCCCCGTAATCTTTGTATTTATCTTTCTGTACGCTTCTTTTTTAAATGTTTCATAAAGAGAACAATATTTATCCGCCAAACATACTATCCACCCTTCTCGGCAAGTCGGCGGAATTACAGTAAGCGGGAACATATGCTTTTTTATAATATCGCGTTCTGTATCGGTCAAATCAAAATCTCTGTCAGCATTTCTAAGAGCCGTCATAGGATGAGTAAAACCGTGTATTCTTCTCTCCTTTTCGCCGTCATGCCAATCATATAGGAAATAATCATGCAGCAATGCTCCTCTTATAAGGTCACGCTTTTTGTACTTTATACCGAAAAACTCGGCAATTTTAATACTGTAATACGCAACCGCAATCGTATGCAAAAGGCACGAAGTGTCACCGTGCTGAGTAAACTTTTCCATACGTCTTAAATGCGATTTTTGTGACAAATTATGCAAACAATACAAAACTGAATTCATTTATTCTACCGCCTTTTTTAATTTACACATAGCCTTCTTTACCTATTATTATAATCACTGACATTTAATATGTCAATATATCTGCCGTCAAATTTATAAAATTTTAATATTACGCAAAAAAACAAGCGATTTTCATCGCTTGTTTTTCATCTTATTGAGCTATTATTATACGAATTCTGCCACCCAATGTCTGTGCCTTATCGTAATAAGCAGTAAGCTTATAATTTCCGTTTATAGCATCATCAAGTGTTATCTTCAGATATTTATTAACATCTGTCTTATGATATACAATCACCTTATCACTAAGCAAATATGTTTGATTATTGATTTTCGCCTCTGTACGTGTAAGCGAAGTTATATTGCTTGGATACGATGAAAGCTGACGCATACTTTCAATACCTGTCTGATTCATACTGAATCTGTGCGGACCTTTTACATTTGTTGAGAATGCAGTCGCATATGTGTTTTGAGTACCGTCTATATCAATAGTATATGTATGAGTTGTCGAATCAGCAGCAGTGATTACACCGTACTTATAAGCATCACCCGTTATATCTTTCAATATAAGCTCGTCAATCTCACCAGCTCTATTCTTTGAATAATACAATACGCTTGAAGATTTAATCGTAACACCGTCAAGACGCTGCGGATAAATTCTTGTGTACATTGCTAAGTCGTCGCTTGTAGTTCCGGCAGTGTCAAGAATCTTCACATCGTCTGCAAGGGTATAATCGCCAAATTTATTCTTTTCGGAATTAAACTTACCGCTTACGTTGTCATACCCCTTTGCTCTTGAAAGACTTGCTTTACCGTTTGTAAATGATACATTTACTACAGCACATTTAAGCGAACTGCAATCTGATGAAGTCGCATATTCATTTACTGTTCCGTCAGGTGTAACAACCTTTGCATAGTAACTTGAATATACCGTATTATCAGGGTTTGTGAAATCTTTTTTGCCTGTTTCCGTAACAAATCCTACTGTTGTGTGTGAAGATGTGCTTTCACTTCCGCCGACAACTCCGGCTACCTCGCCGTTTCTGCCAAGAAGAAGTGTTACGGTATCACCGTACTTAAATGTTCCGCTTGATGAAAGTGCATTAAATGCGTCTACGCTTTCAACAGAATACTCTTTACCCGAAATTGTAACGCTTGTCGGCGAATCCTTTGTCGGTGACGCCTTTTCGTACACGCCTGTAACCTTATCCGTATAAGCAAGCACCATATTCAAATCTTTACAATAGTAAATAATATCGTTAAGCTGAATTTCTGACGCGTCAACTTTATTACCGCTTCTCATTACCGTTGTTGAACCGTTTGTATCAAAGTTTGCAATCCAATTTGAATTTGTAACCTTGACAGGGCCTTCCATATTACCTTTTTCGTAACTTACATAATCAACATTATTTCCGTCCATCTTGACATAAAGAATATCGCCCATTGCCATTTCATTCTTTATAGCACCGTATGTACTCTTATTCTTATCTTTGTAACAAGTTGTGCCGTCTGTTATATCAATCTGTTCAAAACTGCCGTTTTTATAACATATAACTGCATCCGAAAGAAGTGAATAGATTACATATTTATCAAAGCTGTCAGTACCTGTTTCGCTGTCTTTTGCAACAAGCATTGCATAGTCAACAGAACCGTTTGAATTTTTAAACAGCTTGAATGTATCGCCTTTTTCGGCTTGCATTGCGGCATTTTCGTATGTAAGCGCCTGTGACTTGTAATATGTAGTTGTGTTTGAATTGATGTTATACATATCGCCGTCAAGAATTATATCGGAACCGATTACGTTTGAAACGGTGTATTCTTCAACTTGCTGGTCACGCGGTGTAAATGACACAAAATCTTCATCGTTCTTTACGACAATATCGCCTTTTCTGCCGACATAATCGCTGTTGAAATTACCGTCAAATTCAAATGTTCCGGCTGTTGTATAGATTTTGTCAGTACCAAGTGAGCTGTCCTCGTTGTGTGACGCAATAATCGTAACACCCTCAATAACTTTACTGTCAAACACTGAAGTTATAAGTTTGCTTTGATTATCTTTGATTTTTGTGTCAAGTGTATTGTAAATAAGTCTTGCAACCTGACGTCTTGTAAGTGCCTCGCCTCGCTCGGCATTTACGTTCTTTGTAATTTCAAGACTGTTTGCAAGCCCCATTTGACCGTAAGGCCATGAATCGCCGAAATCCTGTGTTGTATATCCAAGCACCTTTAATACCATTGTAAGTGCCTCTTCATATGATACCGTATTGTCAGGTCTGAATGTTGAATCAACATATCCCTCCGCAATTCCGGCTGATACAGCGGCCTTTATGTAAGGTGCTGACCAGTGAGTATATGTAACATCTTTAAAAGGTGATACTTTTAAACCTGTTGCTACTGTATCTTTGTAGCTTGATGACGCTACTGCAATTTTTGCAAATTCCGCTCTTGATACATTGTCATCAAGTCTTAAATTGCCGTCATCATCGCCGACCATTATATTAAGTTCCGACAAAAGCGACATAATATCTTCGTCATTGTTCCAGTCTGCCAATACAGGCAAAGTCGATAATGACATAGCCGCCGCCAAAACAAAAGAAATTATTTTCTTCATAACTTACTTCCTTTCCGTATATGTTATAAATCCGAGAAAATCTCAGTCCGAGAGAAAATCATTCGCATTGCTGAGTTATCAATCATAACGTAACGCATCTATCGGATTTAATTTGGCAGCTTTTTTAGCAGGCATATAGCCGAAGAACACACCTATCATCGCCGAAACCGTAAACGATACTACAATAGATGTCGAGGTCGGTAATATATCCATCCCCAAAAGTTTACCTGCCAGTATTGCCAAAAGTGAGCCTACAATAATACCGATTATACCGCCCAAACAACTAAGCATACCCGCCTCAATAACGAATTGAGAAAGTATATCTTTCTGCTTTGCACCAAGTGATTTTCTGATACCTATTTCCCTTGTACGTTCCGTAACCGACACAAGCATAATATTCATAATACCGATACCGGCAACAACAAGCGATATAGCCGCGATTGCGATAAGCATAAGTTCCATTTTATCAAGAATATCGGTTACACTGTCTGCCATAGACTTCATTGACGTTACAGTATAGTAATCACTGTCACCTATATCTTTATCACAAAGTGCTTCCAAAAGTGAAACCGCCTCCTCAACCTTTTCCTGGTCAACCGCATAGACAACATAGCTGCTTACGGTTGATGTACGGTTTGTGTATGACGCCAAAGTGTACGGTATATACACACAGTTATCCGAAGAATTTTCTGTCGAGTCGTCCTGTTCTTCAAGTATTCCGACAACTTCATACGGCGTACCCGTTATTTGAATAGACTTACCGAGTGCGTCACCGCCGAAAATTTCTTTTGCTATATAAGTACCGATAACGCAGACTTTCTGTTTTCTCTCAACGTCAACATATGTAAGCTCACGTCCGTATGTAACGTTATACTTTTTCATTCCGAGATAGTATTCGTTTACACCCGTTGCCTGTGTTGAAATTGTATCACTGCCGTTTTTTATAAATGCAGGCATTGAAACTGTCGGTGACTGACCTGCAATAATATCGGAATGTTCTTCCGCAAGTTGTTCCATTTCTTCAGGCTTTACTTCCTTTGTTGAAGAACGGTCTTTTATTATAACATTGATTGACTCAATACCCATTTCTTCAAACGTGTCTGTTATTTCCGATGTCATACCCGACATAAGACTTACAAGCGCAATAACCGCCGTAATACCGATTATAATACCGAGCATTGTAAGTATCGAACGCATTTTGTTGCCGACAATACTTGACATTGCCATCTGAAAACATTTCCAAATACTCATAATCAAGTCGCCCCCTTTGCTCTTTCATCTTCGGGAGCTTCTTCGCCCGCACCGTGCTGGTTCATTACTGTTACGTCACCCTCTGCCGGACCGTCATAAACGATACGTCCGTCTGTTATACGAATGATACGTTTTGCTTTTGCCGCTATCGAGTTATCGTGAGTAATAAGAATAATCGTATTACCCTCCGCATTAAGTTTCTGCAAAAACAGCATTACTTCACGACCTGTACGGGAGTCAAGTGCACCTGTCGGCTCATCGGCAAGTATTACCGACGGATCGCCTGCTAAAGCTCTTGCTATTGACACTCTCTGTTGCTGACCACCCGAAAGCTGTGTCGGGTGGTTTTTCGCTTTTGATTTAAGTCCTACTCTGTCAAGTGAATCAAGTGCTCTTTTCTCTTGTTCCGCGTCGCTAAGTCCCGCATACAAAAGCGGCAGTTCAACGTTTTCCAATACTGTTAATTTCGGCAGTAAGTTATATTGCTGAAATATAAATCCAAGCATTTTATTTCTTACATCAGCCAATTCATCTTGACTGTAATTATTAATTTCTCGTCCGTTTAATCTGTAAACACCCTTTGTTGCCACGTCAAGGCAACCTATAATATTCATACAAGTAGATTTACCACTACCCGACTGACCTACTATCGCAACAAATTCACCTTTGTTTATAGTAAGAGATATTCCGTCAAGTGCGTGAACTTCCGTATCACCCATATGATAAATCTTATAAACATCTTTCATTTCTACCAATGGAGGCATTTTACTTCACCTCCGCTTTATCTTCCGCCCGGCATTCCGCCACCGCCGCCGGACATACCTCCGCCGCCCGGCATTCCGCCACCGCCGCCGGACATACCTCCGCCGCCTGGCATTATGACTCCGCCGCCTGACATTCCGCCCATATTGCCATTAGGAACTACATACATATCTTGAGCATTTGGATCACCGAATGACGCATTCGCACTTGACGATTCTGTGTCAAGCGTTCTTACCTGGTCTTTTTCTGTTAAACCTGACTTAATTTCGATATAGTCTGTATCGTTAATTCCTGTTTCAACCTGAATTGCACGGTAACCGTCAGGTACATCTATATTAGTAGGTACACTTTCTTTAGTCACCGAAATTTCATCCGATTTATCACCGTTCGGTGTATCGACGCTTACAACCGGCATACCGCTTGACTGTGGCTTATCGTACTTATCATCGGCTTTCTTCTTATCGTCCGTTTTACCCGATTTATCTTTATTACCCTTTATAATATCCGTAACATCATTTTCGTGAGTTGTTCCGTCGTCCTTTACAAATACAATATTGCCTCTGTTTACACTGTTTACAGGTACTGCAATTACATTGTCAGCCTCTTCAACAACAATTTCGGCGTCAACATTCATACCCGGCAACAAATCACCGTAATTTTCTATTTGAATTTCGATAGTGTATGTTGTTACACCGTTTTCGTTTACACCGTCTACAGGAACTTTTGTAACCACACCTTCAAATTCACCCTCTACCGCATCTGCCGTTACAGTAGCTTTTTGACCTGTCTTAATAAGTGCTATTTCCGTTTCATCAACATCAATAGAGATTTTAACGCTTGACAAATCATAAATTACACAAAGCGGATCTGTTGCATTTGAAGAATCTATCGTATCGCCTGCTTTTGAGTTTTTCTTAACGACTGTACCCTCAATCGGAGCTTCTACAACATAATCGTCAACTGCGTCCTGTGCTTTTTCAATACCAAGTTCGGCATCGTCAAGTGCAAGCTGTGCGTTCTTTATGCTTGAATCCTGTGAGAAAGTATCGTTTTGCAATACTTGCTTTTCAAGTGCCAAAACCGCATCATTATATGAAAGCTGTGCATTGCTCATTGTCGAGTTTTGATTATCATACTTAACATATCCGACTTTTTGACCGCTGTAAACATAATCTCCTACCGCAATATTAAGATTTTCAAGTGTGCCTGATGCCGTTGATGTTATTGTTCCCTCGCTTACATATTCAAATTGTGCCGTATTTGCACAAGCAACTCCGTTTATTTCCGCACTGCCGTAATCATTTGTTGTAAGTGCGCCCGGATTTGTGACTTCAACCGTTACATACACAACTTTAGCGTGTGCGTCTGTTGAAACGGCTGACGATGATTTTTCTTTAACAGTTCCGTAAATCGTATCGCCCGAACCTATAACAGATACTGTTGCGGCTGCGCCTGTCTGAATACTTTCGGCATCCACTTCATTAAACGGTATTCTCAGTTTCATATAAGAATCGTCATACAATGTTGCAACCGCTGCACCGGCATTGATATGGTCACCTTCTTTTACGGATAATTCTTTAACTTTACCCGCCGAATTTGACTGTATGTATTGATTGTTTTTAGTATCGTTAAGAGAATTTAATGCCTTTGTCACTGCATTTTGTGCAGACTTTGTACCGATATTGTTTGAAGAAACAGTCTGTGCCTTTTGCTTTACCGCGTCAACATATGCCTGTTGTGCTTTTGCAAGTGCATTTTTTGCCGTACTCAAAGAATTTTGAGCGTCATTATCTTCAAATTGATAAAGCTTATCGCCTTTCTTTACAATATCGCCCTCTTTGAAATAATCACTTGTTATATCGCCCGACTTGATAGTTGTTACTTTATACGAATCATTCGGCTCGATAGATGATGAACCTGTGATTGTATTTGTGATAGTACGACGTTCAACCGGCGAATCGGTATACATAACTTTTACGGCACTGTTGTTTTTAGACTTTATAATAAGTCCCGAACATATACCTGCAAGTATTGCTATTACAAGAATAATTATAAGTAATTTCTTGCCTATCTTAAACTTACCGATAAAGAACTTCTTGTTTTGCTTGTCATATCCAATGAATTTCTTTTTCGGTTTCTTTTCTTCATCACTGTTGTCATCATCATCTGAAAATCCAGATATTTCTTCAAAAGTGAGTTCGTCTGCATTTGTATCTTCTGTGTTAGATACTTCTGCTTCACTTTCCAAAAGCTTTTGCTCCTTTTCAGAAGTAAAATCTCCCATATTTCTTGCCTCCTGCACCTTTATATTTTTAACTTATCTGCTCTGCGACTTTAGTTAATTTATCGCAAAACATTTTAAGGTCTGCTTCATCTACATCTCTGAAACATTCCTGTAAGTTTCTGATTATAACTTTCCTTTGATTTTCATATGCTTTTCTGCCCTCGTCAGTAAGAACTATATAACTCTTACGCTTATCGGTTGTATCCGATATACTTTTAACCAAGTTTTTTTTCTTCAAAGCCTTTATGCTTTGAGAAATAGCCGCCTTACTGACTTTTAAAATGTCACTCATCATAGTGACCGTCATCATTTTTCCGTCATTTGCGGACTGAGTAAGTAAATTCAACATCATATAATCGCCCCTTGACATTTCCTCAAAAGGACACTTTGAAAGAAACCACAGCTTTATCCTGCTTACGATTTCCCAACATTGAAGAAACATTTCTTCTTTCACCGTGTATCCCCCCACACACCGTAATATTAAATTTTGTTAATTTACTTAACTATTTTACCACCACAATTATTCAAAGTCAATATTTACACTTTTGATACAATATGAATTTACACTTTATTCACATTTCATTTGAATATTATTAACTTTTAGTATATAATAACTATATCATAATTGTACGAGGTGATATTAAGTGAAAAAAACATATATTGATACGGCTATGGAACGTATCGCACCTGATTTAATACTTAAAGGAGGAAACGTTGTCGATGTTTTTTCGGGCAGAGTTATTAAAGCCGATGTTATTATAAAAGACGGTATTATCTGCGGTGTCGGTTCATACAGCGGTGAAAACGAACAAGACGTTTCCGGCAAATATATTATGCCGGGTTTTATCGATTCGCACGTTCATATTGAATCATCTATGACGCAGCCGTCCGAATATGCAAAGGCAGTTATGCCTCACGGTATTACAACCGTTATTGCCGATCCTCACGAAATAACAAACGTATGCGGTGAGGACGGTCTTGAATTTATGTTAAAGTCTGCGAAAAATATTCCGCTTGACGTAAATCTTATGTTGCCGTCATGTGTACCTGCTACACCTTTTGAACATACAGGTGCTAATCTTGACGCAAAAACAACTCAAAAACTTGCGCCTAAATTCTTCGGTATCGGTGAAATGATGAACTATCCCGGTATTGTTTCAGGTGATGATGAAACGCTTGGTAAGCTATGTCTTGACATCGTTGACGGTCACGCACCTTTGCTTTCGGGTCATGAGCTTGACGCATATGCAAGTGCCGGTATAAAAACCGACCACGAATGCAGTGTCGTTGAAGAAATGACCGAAAAGATAAGCAAAGGTATGTATATTCTTCTTCGTGAGGGTACGCTTTCGCTTGACGTTGCAAAACTTATCAAGGGTGTAACCCCTTACACGTTAAGACGTTGTGCGTTTTGTACCGATGACAGATTTGTCGGCGAAATTATTCGTGACGGCAGTATTGACCACTGTATCAGAAAAGCCGTTTCACTCGGTCTTAACAATATTGACGCAATCATTATGGCAACGCTTAACGCTTGTGAAATCTACGGTATGAAGAATAAAGGGGCAATCGCTCCGTCATACGTTGCCGATATTGTCGTTGCCGATGATTTGAATTTAAGTTCAATATCACAAGTCTATAAAAACGGCAAACTTGTATGCGAAAACGGTAAAGCATTGTTTGAATGCGAAACAGTTGACAATTCAAAAGTTACAAATACCGTTCATCTGCCGAAAATATCAGCCGACTTCTTCAAGACTGATGTTAAAGACAAATTTGACGCTATCGAACTTATACCCGAAAGTATTATCACAAAAAAGGTTACTGTATCGTATTCCGACAGTCTTTCTAAAGTATGCGTTATCGAACGTCATCATAATTTAGGTACAAAGGGTATCGGATTTGTAACCAATTATGGAATTACAAACGGTGCTATCGCCACTTCTATCGGTCACGACAGCCATAACGTAATCGTTATCGGTGATAACGACAGCGATATGGCACTTGCCGTAAATACTCTCGGTACAAGCGGCGGTATTGCAGTTTGTTCAGAGGGTAAAGTTATCGCGTCAATGACTCTTGATATTGCGGGACTTATGTCCGTAAAATCAGCCGATGAAGTTACAAGAGAACACGATAACCTTTACAGTGCCGCAAAAGTGCTTAATATAACAGATAAAATCGATCCGTTTTTGTCACTTGCATTTTTGCCGCTACCTGTAATCCCCGAAGTTCGTATTACCGATTCGGGACTTTTCGATGTTATTAATTTTAAATTTGTGGAATGATGTTTTATTTCTCAGGGGCGATCATTGGTCGCCCTTTTTTAGTTCCCCAAATTTCGTACGAGACAGCGCCCTCGACGTCCCTTTTTTTCCTGCTGGCGACCAATGGTCGCCGCTACATTCATTTTTCGTAGGGGCGGTCATTGGCCGCCCGTTTTTAGTTTCCAAAACTTCGTACGAGACGGCGCCCTCGACGTTCTTTTTTTCCTGCTGGCGACCAATGGTCGCCGCTACATTCATTTTTCGTAGGGGCGGTCATTGGCCGCCCTTTTTTAGTTTCCAAAACTTCGTACGGGACGGCGCCCTCGACGTCCCTTTTATTGCCATCTTTCCCTTTCCCACATTCCAACACGTTAAGGCAAGCCGATATGGCTTGCCTTATTTATTAATTTGTTGCACTTGTGTCGGTCGTGTTATCCGTTGTTTTTTGTCTGTGACCGCCGCCGAAACCTGAATTTGACTTTGTTCCTATCTTCGTTATACTGCTTTCAATTTCGGCACTTCCGACTTCTTCACCGCTTGCGTAAACCGTATACGTTTCACCTGTTTTAAGTTTATCCGATGAGTACACAATCTTACTTCCGCCTTTAACGGCTGTATACTCAACGATTGTCTTACCGTTTGAATCAGTTATCTCAACTTCATCACCTGCGGAAAACTGTGAAGTTGTGTATGCTAAAATTACGTTTTGAGTAGAGTAACTGTTCGGGCTTTCGTCCATACCGCTGCCGCTTACACCTATAATTGTACCGCCGTTTACTATAAATGCACCGTCTGTATCAAAGGCACTTTCAGCACCTGTTGCCTGTGCGTCAACCGTAACAGTACCGCCATTGATGAACAATGAACCGTTTGAATCAATACCGTCTGCGTCGGCAACTATTTTAATATTACCGTCGTTGATTTGGATATGATGTTCACTGTCCTGTTCATTACCCTCGGCTTGTTGCATATTCGGCGGTGTCATTTGATTACCGTTCTGGTCGCTTGACATATCCGGCGGTGTCATTTGCTTACCGTCCTGTCCGTCACTGTTTTGTCTGCCAATTTGACCTCTGTTGCCCTGCTGACCGCCTTGCATATTAGTACCGCCGCCGAAACCGCCGTTTTGATTTGCACCTGTACCTCCTGAATTCAATCCGTCATCACTTGCAGTTATGTCAATATTACCGCCGTTTATCGTCAAAATCTTCTTACTTTCAATACCCTCGGTTGATTTTGTTATCGTTATATCACCGTCATCAATCGTTATATCACCATGACCTGATATACCTTTTTTACTCTCCGACGATAAATTAAGTGTACCGCCCGTAATATTTATATCAGACGTGCAATGAATAGCATGGTCTGTCGAATTAACTGTAACTTCACCGCCCGATATTTCAAGCATCCAATCCGCTTTTATACCTTTGCTTGAAGTATCGTCACTGTCGTCACTTTCTTCTGTTTGCGTAAATTGATTATTATTCATTTGTTCACGCATTGATTGAATTTCATCATCTGTCATTTGTAACGAATCTTTCATTTCACCTCGACCGCCGAAGTCATTAGATGTACTTGCCTTAACCTCGCCTGTTGTCGTAACATTCACTTCACCGCCCGATATATCAAGTATTTCTTTCGCTTGAAGTCCGTCACCCTCTGCAGTAACATTTACAGTACCTCCCCTTATCGCAAGCGTGTCATTTGCATGAATACCGTCATTTTTTGCATTTATGGTAATATTTCCGTTACCGATTTCAATGCTGTTACTGCTGAAAATACCGTGATTATAATTTCCGTTTAGGGTAAGTGAGCCACTGCCCTTAATTTCAAGATTATCTCTTGATGTTATACAGCCTTTTTCATTTTCATCACCGCTTGTGTAATTTTCTCCGTCCGTCAAAGTATTTTCGGTGTTGTCCGTCAATGTGATATAAGCCTTGTCGGCATTCTTTACATATACAGCCGAACCGTTTTTATTTGTAAGACTCATACCCGACAAACGAAGTTTAACTTTTTCTTCGGTGTCAATAACAATTTGACCGTCATCAAGTGTGCCTGTGACTTCAAAGTCACCGCCCTTTGAAATTGTTATAATGTTATCCGATACGCTTATACCGTCACCTGTAACTTCAACATTGTCAAGATCAACCGTTCCTGTATTGTTTTTCCAAGACTCGTCCTCATCATCTTGCGGAGTGGTTATTGTAATTGTGTTGTTCTTTTCGTTCCACTCAACATCAAGTCCGAGCATATCGCTTATTGCACGAATCGGAACAAGTGTTCTTCCGTCCTCGATTATAGGTGAAACATCAAATGAATATGTTTCGTCATTCTTAGTCATATCACTGCTGCCGATAGTCATTTGTATAGTCTTTGACTTTTTCTTTGCGGTTATCGTCTGTGTGTCGCTGTCCCATTTAACCTTTGCACCGAATGTTTCAAATATGGTACGCATAGGAACCATTACTCTGTCATCTACGATTTCAGGCTGAACGTCAAAGCTGATATTTTCACCGTCATATGTAACCGTAATATCATTGCTCTTTGCCAAAACACATCCGCTGCCGATTGTTGCGGTAATTGCAACTACTGCTGCTATACTTATTATCTTTTTCTTTAATCCGATATTCATTTTTATTACCCCTTTCCTTTATGTTGATTTCATTATATATTTAGTTTCTTAAATAAACCTTAAAGGAAGAATTTTATTTATGAATATTTTGTTAATAAAAAAAATGGCTACAAATATGTAGCCATCTCAAATTGCAGACAAAACCATAATGGTTTTGTCTACTTTATTTTAGGGTGTTTGAGGTGCTAACCTCATTGAAAATCATTTCTGGCGACCTGTGCGGCAGAAATGGCTTAAAATCTAAAGTTTCGACTTTGGAGGAACTTTATGATTTTTTCTCTGAAAATACTCAAAAATTACATCGTAAGATGTGATTTTTGGGCAGGCGACAAGTTGTCGCCTGCCGTTCTCTTTATATTATATATCCGAAGTACCTCGCAACAAAAATCCAAAATGTAAGGCACAATGACGACATAAGCGTCGTTGCAACGACCACGCTTGATGTAAGCACACCCTCGTGCCCCATATTTTTAGCCATAATATAGCTTGACGGAGTTGTCGGTGAGCCAAGCATTATAATAAGTGCAACAAGTGCTTGGTCACGGAAACCGAGCTTTATTGCTATCGGCAAAAATACCGCCGGCAGGACAACGAGTTTAATCATAGTTGCCGCTATTGTCGGCTTAATTTTCGCTATCGCTTTTCGTCCCTCAAAGCCCGCACCGATTGTTATAAGTGCAAGCGGTGATGCCATTTTTGCAAGCGATGCTAATGTTTTATCGATTATTTCGGGAAAATCAATTTTCAAAAGTGACGCCGCAACACCTAAAACAATACCTATTATAATAGGATTTTTAACAATATTAATAAGTGAATTTATAATATTGCCTTTGCCACCGCCGTCCTTTTCCCCCTCAAAAGTCAAAACAAGCACCGCAAATATATTGAAAAGCGGTACACAGCCGATAATCATAACAGGCGCCATTCCGCTGTCGCCGTATATATTTTGAATAAACGCAACACCCAATATCGCCGCACTGCTACGATAACCGGCTTGTACAAACTCACCCACTATCTTTTTATCTTTAATCAAAAACTTTGCCGCAATCCACAATCCGAAAAATGCCACTGTCGTAACAAATGCACAATACAAAACATATGTAATATCAAAATCGCCGATTATATCGGTAGTTGACAAGTCAACAAACAACAGCACTGGCAACGTCACAACAAAGTTAAACTTATTTGCCGTCTTAACAAATCCGTCATTTAGAATTCCTATCTGTTTCAGAACATATCCGACCACTATAACAAGGAAAACGGGAAGTGTCGCATTAAGACTGTAAATTAAACTATCCATATTTACTCCTTAAAAGAGAGTGTTGCGATGCAACACTCTCCATGTTCTCTGTTATTTTACAACTATATTAACAAGTTTACCCGGTACTGCAATCACCTTGACAACGTTCTTACCTTCGATAAGTCCTTTTATCTTTTCGGTATTCATTGCCGCCTCTTGTGTGCCGTCCTTATCAAGACCTGCCGGAATCATAAGTTTATCCTTAATTTTACCGTTAATCTGTACAACGATTTCAATTTCATCATCAACAGTCTTGCCCTCGTCATATTTCGGCCATGGCTGAAGTGAAAGAAGTTCGCCGTTACCGTAAGTCAGCCACAATTCTTCTGTCATATGAGGCGCAACAGGGTTAAGAAGTGTAATAAGCGTCTTATATTCGCCCTTTGTTACACTGCCTTTCTTTGAAAAATCATTTACAAGACTCATCATAGTTGCAATAGCCGTATTGAACTTCATTCTCTCAAAGTCCTCGCCGACTTTCTTTATAGCCTTATTCATATTCTTTTCAAGGTCAGCACTGTAACCTTCTTCGTCATTTACGATTGACTGCAAGTTCCATACTCTTTCAAGGAACTTATAACAACCTTTCAAACCTTGCTGTGACCATGGAGTTGACTGATCGAATGCACCGATGAACATTTCATATGTTCTGAATGCGTCCGCACCGAATTCTTCTACAACTTCATCAGGATTTACAACATTACCTCTTGACTTAGACATCTTTTCATTGTTCTCACCAAGAATCATACCGTGTGAAGTACGTTTCATATACGGTTCTTTTGTAGGAACTACGCCTATATCATATAGGAACTTATGCCAGAAACGTGAATACAAAAGGTGAAGTGTTGTATGTTCCATACCGCCGTTATACCAATCGACAGGTGACCAATATTCCAATGCCTCTTTTGACGCAAGTGCCTCGTCATTATGCGGATCCATATATCTTAGGAAATACCAGCTTGAACCAGCCCACTGCGGCATTGTATCTGTTTCTCTTTGTGCCTTACCGCCGCAGCACGGACAAGTTGTTTCAATCCAATCATATGCTTTTGCAAGCGGTGATTCACCGTTTTCACCCGGTTCAAATGTTTCAATTTCAGGAAGTTCCAAAGGAAGTTCACTTTCAGGAATAGGCACCCAACCGCACTTATCACAATGTACAAGAGGAATAGGTTCACCCCAATAACGTTGACGTGAAAATACCCAGTCACGAAGTTTGAAGTTTACTTTTCTCTTTCCAAGACCTTGCTTTTCAAGCCATTCAATCATTGTAGGAATAGCCTCTTTTACTGGAAGACCGTTTAGGAACTCGGAATTTACCATATTACCCTTGTATACATCTGTATAAGCCTCTTCTTGTACGTTCTTACCGCCTGAAACAACTTCAATAATAGGAAGATTAAATTTCTTTGCGAAATCCCAGTCACGGCTGTCGTGTGCAGGAACTGCCATAATTGCACCTGTACCGTAAGTTACAAGTACATAGTCAGAAATAAATACAGGAAGTTTTGCACCGTTTGCAGGATTTACCGCATAAATTCCCTCAAGTTTAACACCTGTCTTTTCCTTTGCAAGCTCTGTTCTTTCAAATTCAGACTTCTTTGCCGCCTCTGTCTTATATGCAAGCACTTCGTCATAATTTGTAATTGAATCTTTCATCTTTTCGATAAGCGGATGTTCAGGTGACATAACTGTATAAGTTGCACCGAAAAGTGTATCTGCACGCGTTGTGTAAACAATCATTTCATCGCCTGTTGAAAGTTTAAACTTAACCTCTGCGCCCTCACTTCTGCCTATCCAGTTTTTCTGCTGTGTTTTAATCTTTTCAAGATAATTTACATCGTCAAGGTCATCGATAAGACGTTGTGCGTACTCGGTGATTTTAAGCATCCATTGGCTCTTTCTCTTTTGAACAACTTCACTTCCGCATCTTTCGCAAACACCGTTTACAACTTCTTCATTTGAAAGTCCTACTTTACAGCCGGTACACCAGTTAATCGGCATTTCCTGCTTATATGCAAGTCCGTGCTTAAAAAGCTGTAAGAATATCCACTGTGTCCATTTATAATAGCTCGGATCGGTTGTGTTGATTTCTCTTGACCAGTCGAATGAGAAACCAAGCATTTTAAGCTGACGTGTAAAGTTAGCAATATTCTTTGCCGTTACGATTTTCGGGTGTACCTTGTTTTTAATAGCAAAGTTTTCAGTAGGAAGACCGAATGCGTCCCAGCCTATCGGATAAAGTACGTTGTAGCCCTCCATACGACGCTTTCTTGCGATAATATCAAGTGCCGTATAACTTCTCGGGTGTCCTACGTGCAAGCCCGCACCTGACGGATACGGGAACTCTATCATTGTATAATACTTAGGCTTTTTGCTGTTTGTTTCAGCGTGGAATGCACCTGTTTCTTCCCACTTATCCTGCCATTTTTTTTCAATAGCTTTAAAGTTGTAACTCTCCATTTGTATATTTGCTCCTTTAAAATTTATTCTTCTTCTGATTCGTCTACGTTACCGACGTCGTCCCAAAGACGTTCAATAGCATAAAATTCACGCATTTCGTGCTGCATAACGTGAACGATTACGTCGCCGCAGTCAACCAAAATCCAGCTGCCGCCTCTGTAACCCTCTTTATGATTTATCTCAAAGCCTGCCTCTTCAAGCTTTTCTTCAATTTCATCAACACACGCTCTTACCTGTACCGTTGACTGACAAGACGCAACAACGAAGTAATCCGCAAGTGATGTCTGCTCTGCAACGTCAAGCACTTCTATATTTGTCGCTTTCTTATCTTCAAGTGCCTTTTGAATAATTTCAACCTTAGTCATTTAGTGTCCCTCCTTTTGTTTTCCGTTCATCAGCATATAATTCCATGCCGATAATGTATTGGGGTGTATTATTTTATTTTTCTGTGCGTTAAATATAATGCTTTGTTTAAGTCCAAGAATAAATGCCATTTCAATATTTTCGTACGCCGCTTTCCTAAGCTCCTCCACTCCGTCAAAATCACGCATAGGCTCAATCATATCCGCAATATAGATTATTTTATCCAAAAGCGACATATTTTCCTTTGCGACCGTGTGGCACATTATCGCGTCAAGCACGTCTTTGTCGTTCACTCCATACTCAGCCTTTGCAATTTTTGCACCGAGCGGTGCATGAATGACAGGCTTACACGCAAGCGTTATATCATCAAGCACAACACCGTACTTTTGACAAAGTTTTATCTGTTCGTCTGTGTCATAACCCTTTGCACAATCGTGCAAAATTCCGGCTTTGTATGCTTTTTCGGTATCTGCACCGTACTTTTCGGCAAGCTTTACCGCTTCGTCACACACTCCAAGGCTGTGCTTATATCGTTTTTCGCTTAGCATACTCTTTAATTTATTCTTGTAATTATCTATCATTTTCGTTTTCCTTATAAAGATGATACTTATTTATATAATCTCTAACATTTTCAGGCAGCATATATCTTACCGTCTGACCGTTTTTCACTCTGTTTCTTATATCCGTTGAAGATATTCTAAAAACGGGTGCTGATATAGGAAATATCCGACCGTTCATTTTTTCTTTTACGGCCTTTATCGTTTCCGTAAGCGACTTTAGCGATTTTCTCGGAAATACAAGCAGCGAACACATTTCAAGTATTTTATCGGGCTTGTACCACTTATCAAAATCATTAAGCGAATCTTCACCGATTATAAAAAACAAATCGTTATTCGGATATTTTTCTTTTAAATATCCAAGCGTGTTTACCGTATACGATTTTTCACTGCGATTAATTTCAAAATCGTCCTCCTCAAAAGCACTGTTATCCGCTATGGCAATATGCGTCATTTCAAAGCGTTGTTTTGCCGTAACGTTCGCACTCTTATGAGGCGGATTGCCGTCCGTTATAAATATCACACGGTCAAGTCCGTATTCCTCCCTTGCCATTTCCGCAATTAAGAGATGTGCGTTATGGATAGGATTGAATGTACCGCCCATTATTCCTATTTTCATTTCCTCGGCAACTCGATTTTTCTGTATTTTTCTTCATCGGATTTACGATAAATTATAAACTTATTTCCGATTGCCTGCACCGGCTCCGCTTCAAGACGTTCCGCAACGTAATTGCAGGTGTCGCGAGTATCAAGCATTGCAGTTTCAAGTATATGCACCTTTAAAATTTCACGTTTTGTAAGTGCTTTGTTAAGTCCATCAATAAATGCGTCAGTAACACCTTCTTTGCCTATTTGGAATATAGGTTCAAGCTGATGCGCCATTTTTCTTAAATACGCTCTTTGTTTTCCTGTTATCATTAATATCCTCCGAAGTAATTTTTATCATAAATACACATATTTAATTATATCATTTCAATATTGTATTGTCAATAAAAAAACAGGCAATAAAAAAAACCCCAAAATAACCGTCAGTTAAAGTCGAGTTTCTACCTGCTCATGCAGGTGGGCTAAATCCCGTTTACTTTATATGTCCACTGGCATTCCCGAAGGAACGGAGGCGTATACGCCATAAACGGAGATAATATCCCTTTTAAGAAGTGTTGGTAAAAAAAAGACTTTTAAACGCGAAATCTCAGGGTAATTAGCTATTTTGTTTTTCTGTTATTATAATAGCACATAATGAACAAAATTTCAATAGGAAATTTATAGTTTTTCAAAAAAACTTACAAAACGAATTATTTTGACATTACCTCTATGGTTTTGCCGATATTATTCTTCGTTTGCCATTTCCTCATCACGTCTTAAAAATTCATTAAATGCAGCCTCAAGTCTTGCCTCATCCTCAACCATTACAAGCTCAGCCTCTTCTGACTCAACGTCACCCTCAACCTGCATAATAAGAACTTCATCATTTTCCTGACCTTCAGGAAGAACTTCAAGAAGTGCGAAATATGTTACACCTTCAAATTCAAATACATCGATTGTTTCAAATTCAATCATACAACCGTGTTCGTCTTCAAGCATTATTATGTTATTTTCCATTATAAAAATTCCTTTCTCTTTCCGTTATTTATTTTAACTATTTATATTGTAATATATACCACTTGAAATGTCAATCTATTTATTTTTTTGCGAACTTAAATATCCGTCAAGTATTATGCACGCCGCAACGGTATCCAATACATTTTTTCGTTTTTTTCCGCGTGTATTTGTTTCATTCAGAAACCTTGCCGCACCGACAGACGAAAGTCTTTCATCCCAAAATATAATTTCGCCGTCATATATTGTTTTAAGTGCGTCGGCAAATTCGTGCGTTGCGTCAACACGAAAACCCTCACTTCCGTCCATATTTTTCGGCAGACCGATAACTATTTTTTCGGGTTTGTATTCGTCAAGTATTTCCTTTAATTCGGTCAGTAATTTTTCGGTACCTCTGTTTTTTATCGTTCTTACGCCTTGTGCCATAAAGCCGAGCAAATCACTTACCGCAATTCCCACTCTTGCGTCACCGTAATCTATTCCGAGTATTCTCATTATACTTCCTCCCTGTTAAAATCTCTTGCAAGCGATTTTATCCATTTATTTTTATTTATACGAATGACCGCCACCAAACTTTTTAACGGCTCATCACTTTTCATCAAAATCAGTACAAGCGGTACAGGCAACCTTAAAAGTGAACCTATCAGTGCAAGCGGTGTTGCAACACACCAAAGCGTAATAATTTCCGCAACCATACAAAATCTTGTATCTCCTCCGCCGCGAAGTATTCCGACAATCGTAACAGATGAAACCGATACAAATATAGTTATGAACGCAATCGTTACCATCAATTCATTTGCAAGTGCCTTTGTTTCGGGCGGAATTGTGTAGAAATTGATAACAAAATTCTTCAAAAGCAATATAACTCCGCAGGCAATAACGCCGATAACATAGCTTAAATATTTTAATGTTTTTGCTTCAACCTTTGCCCTTTCGATTTTTCCCGAACCGATAGATTTACCTATTATAATTCCTGCCGCATTAGCGATACCGAATATAACAACCGTTGAAAGCTGTTGCACCATTGACGCGATTGAATTGGCTGCAACGGGGTCACCGGCTGAATATTTAATGTGTCCGAGTATTGCCGCTTGTGCCGATACACCGAGCGACCACATAACTTCATTTATAAATACAGGCAATCCGTGTTGAAACAAGTCAAGCGCAAATATCTTGTCAAACAAGAACAAATGCTTAGGTTTAAAATTAAGACGTTTGTCAATGCAGAAAATGTATATACTTACTATCAAAAATTCAAGTATTCTTGCTGTGAGCGTTGCAATCGCCGCACCGCGAATACCCAGCGCCGGTGCTCCGAGATTACCGAAAATAAGCACCCAATTCAAAAATACGTTTGTACAGAACGATGTAATATTTACCACAACAGATATTTTCACAAGCTCTATACTTCTTATACAGCATATCATCGTATTGCTTAGACCAAACAAAATATATGCAAAACCGATAATACGCAGATATGATATTCCTGCCGCAATTATTTCATCATTGTTTGAATATATCCCCATCACGGCTTGCGGAAATATAAGTACCGCAAGTGCCATAAGTGTTGAAATAACAAACGCAACTTTTAATATAATCGAATAAATCGACCGTATTGACGCAGTATCACGTTTTCCCCAATATTGCGCACTAAGTACCGTTGATGCACCCGCCAAGCCGAAACAGACAAGCGATAAAATGAAAAACGGCTGATTTGCAAGCGATGATGCTGACAAAAACACACCCGTATCGTCTGCTCGTCCCAACATAATCGTATCCATCATACTTGTCGCAAAACTGATAAGATTTTGCAGTGCAATCGGTATTGTTATTGTGAGCAGATTAATATAAAATCTCTTTTCCTTTACTATATGCAATTATTTTCCCTCCTATTTGTTGCATAATAGTAATATTATACACGCAAACTACATTAATGGCAAGTATTTTCTTGACTATTTTCTTTTAGAAAGGTATAATTTATATATAAAATACTTAAAAGTTTGAGGTGATTTCTATGACAAAGAAAATGCTTTTTATTTTTAATCCACATTCGGGTAAAGGGCAAATAAAAAATCATCTTCTTGATATTCTCGATAAATTTGCCAAAGCCGAATATGATATTACAGTCCGTCCGACTCAAGAACGTTTGGACGCATATAATTATATAAAAAATAACGGTGATAAATTTGACAGAATCGTTGTATCAGGCGGCGACGGTACTTTAAATGAAGCAGTAAAAGGACTTATGGAATTTGACGCCGACAAAAGACCTTGTCTTGGATATATCCCAACAGGCACAACAAATGACTTTGCCTCTACTCTTGAATTGCCGAAAAGTATAGCGAAGTCGTCCGATATTGCCGTAAACGGCGTTCCGTTTAAATGCGATATCGGTAAGTTTAACAGTACGACTTTTAACTATGTTGCCGCATTCGGCGCATTTACCGATGTCCCTTATGATACACCGCAGGAAACAAAAAACATTCTCGGTCATACCGCATATGTTTTGGAGGGTATGAAACGACTTTCTTCCCTTCCGTCTTATCACGTTAAAATAAAATACGATAACGGCGAATTTGAAGGCGATATATTCCTATGTATGATTTTAAACGCAACCTCCGTTGCGGGATTGCATAAAACAAAACAACTTAAAAATGTAGATTTGAATGACGGATTGTTTGAAATGCTCGTTTTTAAACGTCCGACTAATCTTATCGAATTTCAAAATATTCTTATTAATCTTATGCGTGGCGAAAATTCCGGCGATGAATATTTGTTTGTAAAATCTTCGTATTTTGAATTTGAATGTGATGAGAATATTAAATGGACCCTTGACGGCGAATACGGTGGCAATCCTAAACATACCGTCATAAATGTTATGCCGTCCGCTATGACTTTTATCATTGATAAAACGCATAATATGTTGAAAGAATAAAAAATTTAATTTTTTTATAAAAAAGTATTGACAAATAAACTTTTCACTGCTATAATGTATTATGTTGTTTGCAGATGTGGCGGAATTGGCAGACGCGCTAGACTTAGGATCTAGTGTCACCGACGTGGGGGTTCAAGTCCCTTCATCTGCACCATTACGAGTGTTTTTACAGAACCTGAACAGTTTTGTAAGAACACTCGTTTTTTATTTATTCTGCACACGCCGCATAGTGAATGTCTACACCTTGTCGTGTGTGTACAGATACATTATTTTCAGGTGATTTATCAATATTCGGTATCTCAATACTCCCTATACAGTTATAGTGGATTTTCAACCGTTGTATTCGTTTACCGTCAATTTCTTCGGCCTGATAGACTTCTATTTTTTCAATTAACTCATTCAGCATTTTCGTTGTCAACTTTCTTGCTCTTGTGTATTTCCTGACAGATGTTATAAACATATCAGCCGAAACAGACTTGTTTTGTTTTTTTGCGAGTTCATCTTCTAACTCTTTTACACGAATATTAAGCTCTTTTTGTTCAGTATCATACTTGACAGATAACTTTGAAAATCGTTCATCAGATATTTTACCTAAAACATTATCTTCATAAATTTTTTCAAAAAGAGTATCAAGCTCTTTATCTCGTGCAATCAAAGAGTTTAATTCTTTCTGCTTCATTCGCTGCTCCTGTTCTGCTGCCTTTATAGAATGTCCCATAACTATTTGAGCAAATTCCGTTTCATATTGTGTTGCAAACTTCGTCAATCGTCTAATTTCACCCAATACAACTTGTTCTAAAAAATATACATGGATATAGTGAGTTGATGAGCAAACCTTTCTGCCACCTTTATTATATCCCGAACAGTTAAAATACTTAATATCGTGATTTGCCTGATTGAAATGATACCATAAATTGCTGCAACAATCGGCGCATACCAGCAAACCCGAAAACATATTCTTTTCACCGTCTGCCTTTTTGCGCTTTCTTGTCGTACCGCGATTATTCTGTAAATTTTCCCAAACTGCACGCTCAATAATAGGCTCGTGAACATTTTTTAAAACTGCCTGATTTTCTTTATCATTAGCAATTCTTTTTTTGTTTTTATAACCTCCGACTTTGAATTTTTGAGTTATCAAATTTCAAAATCGGCTTTATAGATAACGGACAGGGGGCTTGTACCATTTGCACACGATAAAAAAAATATATATTATATAAGCACAAATAACAGAAATTTTACAGATAAAATCATAAAAAAATTGACTATTCTTAATTTCTGCCATATAAAAATAAAAAAGCGTAATACTATGTGTCATAAATACACACAATATTACGCTTTCATTGTTATTTACTGTTAAAGTGTCATTTTTCGCATTGATAGGTGCAAAGATAGAATTAGAGTATTCTATTTTTTTGATAAATAAAGTTTTTTATCAGACCTGCAAATGGATTTCTCGTTTTTTACTCTATTCATATCTCCTGTACATTAGTAAATCGTTCACTATTACCTAAAATCAATTTATCACCTTTTGTTAATTTAACCTCAACCGTTCTACCGTTTTGTGAGATAATATTTTTGCTGTTACAAATCATATTATTCGCGCAAAATGGAGGCAGTTCGATTATTATATTAAATGTTTTGCTTGCTGTTAATTCTGCTTTAAACTCATTTTGAGGTATATTCCATTTCATATCAATAGTGCCGCCCTCAAATCTCCAGCCTGTAATTTTTCCGTGCTGCATATCATCGCTTAGAGCCGGAAGAAGTTTTATCAATTTCTTTGATGAATACAAAATCATTTCCTGCACTGCGTTTACATATCCCATACTTGCGTCAAGCTGAATAGGAGCGGCAGAGTCCATTTCCAAAGACAAATCCATTCGCCGCCAATCATTATGCAGCGTGAAAAAATTAGTCTGCATACAGCTTCTTACGAGATTATTTAAGCAGTCCATCGCGTCATTACCGCGATTAAATCTTGCATATATTGACGCCATATGCGCCTGCGACCAACCTGTTTGTGCGCTAATATCTCTCAAATCAACCGCCTTTTCAAATGCTGATACCATATCGTCGTTTGTTGTTATTTCATCACCCGGAAAAACAGGATATATATGCGACAAATGCCTGTGATAATACCTGTCCTCAAAATCATCGTACTGCCATTCCTTAACGGCTCCGTCTTTATTTACGCTATATTCGGGAATGGAATTTACGATATTTTCCCATATTTTAATTTTGTTGCCGTATATATTATGCTCGACGCATAACTCGATTAAATTTGTAAACAATTCCTTGATTATCGCCAAATCCATAGTGGAATTAACCGCGCTTGTCATAGGGTGCGCCATATCAACATTGTCTTTTGGAATAAAATTCAAAGGAGAATTTTCGGGCGAAACACTCGGATATATTTTTATATGTCCGTTTTTGTCAAACACAATAAAATCCTCGTAAAAATCCGCCGCCGCTTTCATAAACGGTAAAACAACACTATGCAGATATTCGCTATCTCCCGTATAGGAATAATATTTATAATAATGCTGCGCCAGCCAACCCGCTGCGCCCGTCCAATTTATAATTACAGGAACAAGCTGACAAGGCAGCGGCATATTCGGTGTTGTTCCTGCCGGAATAAATATACCATTGCAGCCGTAAAGTTTTTTAGCGCACTCCTCAAAGCTGTCAAGTCTGCTTATATAATAGTCTAATAATGCCTTGTTAAGCTCCTCCAGATTGCCGATATTGGTATGCCAATACATCATCTGTATATTTTCATTCGCCATATTATGGCTCCATACAGCCTTATAATCTCCGCACCATAAGCCGTACATAGAAAACGGAAATCCGTCCTTAGAACTTCCCGATATAAACAAATACCGCCCGTACCGCCATAGTTTTTCGATAAGCTCATTCGGAGATTTGCCGCTATACGCTTTTAACATAAGTTCCTCATTCGATAAATCATTGTTCTCAAACAAGTTAAGCTCCGCACTATGATACAAGGCACTGTGAAGCGGAATATGACGGTTTAGATAATATTCATAGCTGTTATTCTCAAATTTCAACTTGTCTTTATCAGGACAGCCATTTACAAACACCTTTATTTTAATAAGAATATCAGACGCACAATTTACATTGATACGATTTTCAATGTTTTTAATATCACCGTCAGCACTTTCGATTTTTACCGCCGCACCGTATGGTTTTTTATTGGTATTAAGCGATTTATAAATGATAATATTACTGTCTATTTCAGTACGGCTATGTTCCTTTACATATTGATATGTTTTGTCGGAGCTGTCGGTAGCTGTTGGAACATCTAATGAAAATACAGCGTCCAAGAAAGGCTTATCTGCCTGTATTCTAAGAAGTATCATATCGTCTTTTCGTGATACGAATAAATCTTTTTTTACCCACACATCTTTTTCACGGAATTGTGAGCTTACTTCGCCTGTTTCCATATTGACAGCGCGAAGATAATCAGAAAATCCTGTAAAGCCTGTAAAAGACATATTAAGTTCTGCAAGTGGCAGCGGATAACCGCGCTCATTGTTATATCCGCTTTCTGTAAGCGCATTTGTTAAAATCCAATTTGCCGTATTGAAATCTCTGTTATCCATTGCTTGACGTGTCTTTGTCAGACTTCCGCTTATATCAGGGAGAGGATTACATTCCGTACCCGTCCATAAAGCACTGTGATTTATAAGCATACTTTCGCGTTTTGTGCCGCCGTACACATTTGCGCCTATTTTTCCGTTACCGCTCACCAAACCCTCGCGCCACAAGGCTTTATGCCACGACGAGGGATATTTCATTGTAATTACATTTATGTTTTTATTTATCAGTTTCATATTATCCTCCTTGAAGTCTTATACTATAAATGCCAATCCGAAATATTCCGAATTGGCATTTATAAAATATATATAGAGAGAGAATTAACGCAAAATCTTTGCTTCTGTAAGCGGCTTCATATTCTCTAAACTGTTCCATAAGAACGCTTTAATATAATCTCCGCTTTCAATCGCTGAATTTGAATATGTAATGCTATATTCGTTGGCACTATTAGCCGTTACTGTATGCTTTTCGGTTTTCAATTCCTTTAAAGTTCCGTTTTCATCATACAATGCAATCATCATATTTACGGGTATATCCGTTTCACCGTTATTTTTTATAGCAGAAGTTGCCGTAACTGTTTCTCCTGCGGTTAATTCTGTTTTGTCAAATTCTATTTCACCAACCGAGAACGGTTCTTCAAATTCTCCCTTTACAACTGTTATTCCTAACAGACCTGCTAAGACCTCGCTTGAAAGACATTCAAAGTCAACGCTTTCTATTTGATTAACCTTGCCAAAGTCAAGAGCTAGAATATTTGAATGTGCCTTGTCGCCAAGCATTTGAACATATCCCGTTTCCGCATACGGTTTTGATTGCTGATAATTGAGCCAATCGTCAATATTATAAGGGTTTGTAAGCGGAAGTATCTCCTTTGTTCCGTCTTTCATATTGACTGTAATTCTCGCGTTTTCAATTCTGCTCTGCATATTGTTTGTAGATACGCTTAACATAAAGTAAATCTTTGAACCGTCTGCATTAACGGGAATATTCATTTTATCTGGGAATTGATTATACAGCGATACAAACGCCGCGTTGTTTCCCTCTGCTGATGAAATTTCAAAAGGAACGCCTATATCTGTTATATACTCGCCTGATGTAAGATTTAAGCTACTCGGAACACCGTTCGCGCCCCTGCCCGGCTCCCACCAAGCGCGTCCGTTCGGAAGAACTGTTCTTTCCGCGTCAGACGACCAATAAACTCTTTCAAGTCTGTAATGCTCGTTGCCCTCATAAGTGAGGTCATATGTATTTTGGTGAAGTGTTCTCAAATCCTGATTTACAACGCCGTCAAGCGATATTGTCTGATACTGCTCCGCAGTATTTGTTACGGTATCCTTTAAATCCCAAGCGGTAATTTCGCCGTAAATTGTATTGTCTATATCTCCGCTTAAAACTGCTGTAACCTTATTATTGCCGGGTGTTAAATCGGTTTCATTTTCAATCGGTACAAGAATTTCATTGCTTGCGCCTTTTGCAGCTATTGTTATATTTTCTTCTGTAACTTTTCCGCTTACGGTTGACAATACAGCGTTTAATGTAAGCTGTTTTTCAGTGTTATTTGTGAGCTTTACTTTTATTCCTGCATTTGCGCCTGTAACAATTTCCATATCGGTTAATTCAACTGCGTCCTTAATTTCAAGGTCAACAGGCAACACTGCGGTCATATCGTTTTTCTCTACTGTAACAAAGAATGTATGATGTCCTGACTTTTCGCCTAATTTTACTGTTATTGTATCTGTGTTGATACCGTCCGTATTTGTAATTAAGCTCTGCGGGTCTGAAATCGCTGTGATTTTACCGTTTGATTTAACAGTGTAATCGGAGTTTTTACCGCCAACAGCTTTCGTTTCTACTTTTGCGATTTCGTCATTTGCGTATGTTACCTCGACAACCGCGCTGTTGCCGACAGGAGTTTTTACATTCACAAAATTATCAACAGTGTAGTCTGTTACCTCCGTGCCGTTTACCTTAACGCTTGTAATTTTTGAGCTTCTTGTCGGAACGTGCATTTCATAGCTTAAATTTGCTTTTGATGTTACGCTGAATTTATCTGTGTTATTTTCGTATTTATAGTCATAGCTTACAGCGTCCATTTTTATAGACGCATATTTCCAATCTGCGGGGAAGCCGGGCTTTATATCAGCTTTTGAGTCCGGAACATTTACTTTTATTCCGAATATACCCTCTGCCGCTGTTCTCGCATATTGGGATGTGCAGTCTGCAAAGTCAATATGACCGTTATTTGATAAATCGGCTTTTACGATATGCTGAACAGTTCCCTGACCTGCCGAGCTTCCTTTCATAAGGGGAACAAGACAAGCTCTGAACTGCTTCATTCCCATTTCGCGCTGACCGTTTTCAAAGTACGCAAGGGCGTTGTTCATAACCTCCTCAACATATAATCCATCGCTTGAATAATATTCGGGCAGTCTGTTTGAAGAATACTTAAAATCTATATTATCCCAAATTTTATCTAAGTTTGCAACACTCGGAACAGCGTAATCGGTAAATCTCATCATTTGATATACCTGCTCATCAGTCGCAATACCCATATCAACAGGAGTGTATATTGAAGATAAATCAGGTGCGGCGTTAAGTCTGCCGTAACCAAAGCGTTCCTTTACCTCGCCGAATACGCCTGTGTCAGCGTTCCAAAGCTGCTCGTTCATTTCCTTTTTGATTAAATCAGCCTTTGTCTGATATGCTGCCGCGTCGTCTGTCTTACCAAGCTTTGCGGCGATTTTTGCCATTGTATTATATGCTCTCCAAGTATATGCTGTGGCTATTGAGCCTGCGCCGCCGTTATTCCATTTATTATCGGTATTCCAAGCATCAAGCCAATTTTCATATAAATTTGTTCCGGGAACCTGCATATAATCGTCCATAAATTTCAGGTGTCCGGCGATAAAGTCATATCCGCCCTCCTCTGAAAAGAACGCGTCATCTCCCGTCCAATCCCAATACTGCATTATAATGTCTACCATTACAAGGCTCATATTATAACGTCCGTCGTGAGATGGATATGCCCATATTCTTCCTGTATCTTTCTCCTGTCTTGCAATATAATTTTGAATATTAGTTTTTATTCTGTCGCTCCAGCCTGCGTTTACAAAGCAATAGCCGCCGCGCCAGCCGCCTTGTCCGTTATGCCAGCCGATTGCTCCGTGAGTTATAACAGGATTATCCCATATGTTATCCATTGCCATAACCTGAGCGCGCATAGCTGAATTGATGTACGGGTCGGGAGTATCAATTTTTATAGTTTCCGCAACTCCCTTAAAATAATTAACGCTGTCATTGAATATTTCTCTTGCGTTTGTCTGATATTCATTAAAATATTTGTTTTCTGACGGACTATCTGTTGTAATCATCATATATACTGTATTTTCGGTATTACCGTCAGTCGTACCTACTACCATTGGTTGATTTGCCGCTGTTGAGGTTAATAACGCGTCCACTCCTGAACTGTACATTGACGAGTCCTTTGCGGCATAATTCATTTTTACATTTGATGTGCCGCTTATTGTAGCATATGAGCCTGTGATACTGAATGAATTATCAGTAAAGGTCGGAACAGTTGAATTTGTATCAGACGGACTAAATTCAAGTGCGCTTGAATTTCCACCCGTAGGCTGTTTACTGTCTATTCGGTTTCCGCCTGCCGCTGCAACTACCAGCTTATCCTTTACACTGTCGGGAAGCTCCGCTTTTACAAGCATAGCGTCGATTTTGTCCGAGCGTGTATATGTCAGCTTTATTTCACCCTCGAAGGAACTGTCTTTTATGACATATTCCTCGTGTCCGTTTACATATCTTGCAGTTATATTGCTCATTTCATCAAGCCATTTTCCGTCCTTTATTCCAAGAAACATATGAGCGAAACGGAAAAAACTTGTGCCTGTACCCGCATTTGATAATACCAATTTCGGTCTGTCGCCGAGATAATAGATATATCTGAACGAGGTTTCGCCATTATCGTTTGTATGCGCCGCATATATAGGACGCGTATAATTTTTGTTTCCGTTATCAATTTCAAAGCCGCCGTCAACAGGCTTGTATGTAAACGGATTTTTTGTAACTACAACCTTTAAACTGCCGTTTATATCAGCAGTTGAAGCGGTAACCGTTATGGTCTGTTCTGTTGCTGCGCCGTCTGCTGTAATCATAGCCTTTGCGCTGTCAAAGGTTATGCCGTTATTGTCATATGCTTCCATACTCCAAGAAAAGTCAGTATCTTTAATTTCAATGCCCTTTTGGTCGTATGCCTTTGCAGTATATGTAAAGCTCTTATTTCCGCTTTTCGGTATTTCTATTGACATATCACCGTCTACGGCGATTTCTGATAATACAGGCTTATATACTCTTACTGTCTTGCTTGCGGTTATATCGCCTGATGTTGCCTTAATTATAACGTCGCTGTCGCTGTTTGCTGCGGCTGTCAGCACTCCGTTTTCAAAGGTGATACCGTCTGTCGTATTTTCAGCGTTCCAGCCGCTTAATTCCTCTGACGGCATTTCCGCTCCGTATTGGTCGAATATTTTTATTGTATAGGTTTCACTTACCTGCGACGCGGTTTGTAACATATCCGCTCCGATTATATCTATTTTAGAAGCAGTCATTTTATATGTTTCTATTTCTTCTGAAATTTCGTAAACATTTGGATTATCTTTTAATGCAACCTTTACCTTAAAAGAGCTTGCCGCTGCTGATGAAGTTGAAGAAATAACACCTGTGTTTTCGTCTATGCTTATTCCGCTATCGTTTAATTCTGTTTCGTCAGCATTTAAAAGCGACCATTTAAGCGGTATTCCATATGCTTCGCTGCCTGCCTTGTCATAGCATTGTGCAAAAAATTCTGTACTGACAGTACCGTTATTTGGTATCGGAAGTTTTTCAGCTGGATTTATCAGACTTACAGAAGCCGCTAAGCCTGCCTGCGCTATGGTAATTTTTTTGCTGTCATATACCGCGCCGTCATAGCTTAAAAGTCTTACGTTATATTCGCCCGCGTCTGCTTCGGAGCTTACAGTTAAAACGCCTGTCGCAGGATTTAATGTTATGCCTGTCGGTAAATTCTCCTGTAAACTTTCTGTATCATCTGAATTATAAAGCTCAAACTTTACTAATTCTTTTGACAGCGGTTCATAGCTTGATAAATCAATGCCGTTAAACAAAGCCGCTGCGACAAGATAGTTTACTGTTTTTGTTGTTCCCTCGGCAGGAATAGAAACCTTGCTTATATCGTCTGTTACTCCGATAGTAACCTCCGTCGGCGCAGGTTTATATACTTTCATATTTCTGACGTCAACCGCGCCGGAGCGTATATCGCTTTCGCCGTTTACTTTGTTTGTAACATTAAATTTTGAAAATATTGTATTTTTTAAATTTCTGATTACTTTTTCTGACTTTGTCGCTTGTGCTTCCTCGTCTGTACCTGCCGCCTTAGTATAGCCGACCATACTTGTTGTTCCGTTTGCAAGAAATTTCACGTTATACCATTTATTTACTTCCGCACCCTGATACATAGTATCGTAGCTTGACGGATTACCATATTTGGTTTTTATTTTCTCTCCGTCAAAAATGACAGTAGGGCCAAGCTGCGAGCCGCCGTATAATTCTACAACACCCGAATTTGCGTCTGCAAATCTTATGTCAAATTCTGCGACATATACGCTGCCGCCGGGAAGTGTGTTGTCAACCTTTCGTGTAATCTTTTGTTCTGTGTCTGCTGCTGTATAGCGCATATACGGAATTTCCTCGTCGGTTAAGATTCCCATATTTTCTGTCTTGCCCGTCCATTTGTTATTTTCCGATGTAAAATCTTCATTGAGATACATCTGCAATTCTTCCGCGTTTGCATTTAAGACAATAGCCGGAGTAAATGCGCATATCATCTGTATAGATAATATTGCGGACAAAATACGTTTGAAAACTTTTGATTTCATAGGTCTGCCTCCTTAAATTATTTCTTAATTTATTGTTAATTTTATTATACAATATCATCTTGATTTTGTATATGTCAAAATAATGCCTGTTTTATGATAAATTCACGCATTTTTATATTGCGTTGATTTCCACAATATGATATACTAAAAGCAGGGGTGAACGTATGAATAAAACTATCCGATATTCTTCGTTTGAAAATAAATTTGAGGTGATATACAGGAATGAAATTCCTACAATTCAAATGCCACCACATACGCATAATGCGATTGAATTGTATATAAGTTTGACACCACTGTCAAATATACTGCTCGGTGATAATGTAATGCCGCTCAAAGAAAATTCGCTGCTTATAATACCGTCATATTGTATTCATCAGTTTACACAACTTCCTGACTGTGAGTATAAGCGATATATTATAACTATCAGTACGGAATGGCTTGAAAATTTTATAGCGGGCAATAAAAGATACAGCTATTTTACTGATACAAAAAAACCTATCGTTATTACTCTTGATGATAAACAAAAAGCATTATTGCTTAATCGTATGCAGGATTTTATCGCCTGTAAAAACAACGATACCTTTTCTGAAATATCAATATTTTTTGATATTCTGAAAATTATAGACGGATTGATTTATACTCACGCTGAAAATGACGAGGTGGAAAAGAGAGTTACAGGAACGCAGCAAACGGTCAATCAGATTATCAAGTATATAAACGCGCACCTTGTTGAGAATATTCATCTTACGGATATTGCAGAAAAGTTTTATTTAACACCTAATCATATATCACGAATTTTCAAAAAGCATACGAATACGCAAATAAGCAATTATATTATTTTACAGAGAATGACAAAGGCAAAACAACTTTTTCGCGAGGGATTTACAGTTGCGGAAGCGCAGATAGCAACAGGATATTCAAGCTATGAACATTTTTTCCGTACTTTCAAAAAGAATGTCGGTATGACGCCAAAAGAATATATAAACGCTTATTATAATCACGAATCATAACCACCAGTAAACTGGTGGTTTGCACAGTCCCTGGAATGGACAATTACAGGCTTAACCCCTCTAAGGGGCATTGAAGCCTGACACCGCATTACTATCTCAGGCAGCCGCTCACGTGCGGCTGTCTTTTTTGCCTACTTTCTCTCGCTACCCGTAAACGGGTCCATACACTCTTTCAGACTAATCTGGTCTGATGCATAATCTTCTTCAAGCTGATTTCGGATATAGTCTGCAATTACTTTTTTGTTCCGTCCCACTGTATCAACATAATAACCTCTACACAAAAAATTCCTTGAACCATATTTATATTTTAAATTTGCATGCCTATCAAATATCATTAGTGAGCTTTTTCCCTTGAGAAATCCCATGAATTGTGCTATACTTAAATATGGCGGAATACTTACCAGCATATGTATATGGCCAAGACATGCTTCTGCTTCTATTACTTCTACTCCCTTTTGTTCACACAATTTTCGGAGCATTTCTCCTATATCACGTTTTAATTGACCATATATCTCTTTTCTCCTGTGTTTTGGTGCAAACACTATATGGTATTGACATCTGTATTTTGAATGTGCTGTGCTTTTTATTATTTTTTAACATTGTTAAAAACCCTTGATTTTATGCGATTTGTGTACAGGTTCTGTAAGCGTAACCGTACCATACCGAGTGTTCTTACAGAACTTTAAAGTTCTTGTATGTCACTCGGTTTTTTTTATTGTTTTTTCAGTATGAGGATGCTCCGGTGTCAGGTAATCCAACTGATTTGTGAATTTATCGCAAGCAAAAGCCGCTCGTCAATAAAGGCATTTCACCTCTATTCCGAGCGGTCTTTTTTCTCATTATTTATGAGAGGAATTTCAATATTTTATTTTAAGTTTTCAACCATACGCATAAATACTGAAGCAACCTGTGCTCTTGTCGTGTTTGCTTTCGGTGCAAAGCTACCGTCTGTATTACCTGTCATAACGGACTTTTCAGCCGCCCATATTACAGCGTCCTTTGCATAATACGAAATATTGTCGTTATCCGTATAAGATGTGTTGCTGCTTGTAGTTATGTCATATCCTTTAAACTCTGCATAGCGATAGATAATCGCCGCCATCTGTTCACGGGTAATTGGCTCGTTCGGAGCAAAACAATCTTCAGAAATACCCGAAACAATACCGTTTTCATTCGCCCAAGCAACTGCACTTTCGTAATAGCTGCCGCTTTCAACATCAGTAAAAGCACATTTTCCCGTCTGTGGCTCATTTTCCATACGATAGATAACCGTTACAAACATCGCTCTGGTAACTTCGCTGTCAGGTGCAAATTCTGTGTTTGATATGCCCTTCATCAAGTCATTTTCATACGCGTATTTCACCGAATCGTAAAACCAGTCATTTTCCTTAACATCGGTAAACGGATTTTTCCATTCACCGTTATCCTTTTCCGTCCATTTCGCATATAGAGTGAAGTTCTTTGTTACCTTTTCAGTAAAATCATATTTTGTTTTGAGTCCCTTATCGGTATACCAGCCCTCAAAGTCAAATCCGGCCTTTATCGGTGATTCCGGCTCTTTTATAACACTGTTTTTTGTAACGGTTTTGCTTGCAATATCATTACCGCCGTTTGTTTCAAATGAAACGGTATAATGTACATTACCGCCTCCGTTACCGCCACTTGATTTCGTCCAGTTAGCGGTTACAGTTACGGCTTTACTCGGCATTGTAAATGTTGTTTCTGCCGACTTGCTGTCCGCAAACTGTACACCGTCGTCTGTCGTCCAACCGCTGAATTTATATCCGCTGCGTTCGCCGGCCTTAATCGTTACCATTTCACCCTCTGAATATTCTCCGCTACCCGAATTTTCCGCATAGCTGCCATTTACCGTTACGGTGTTTGATATTTTCTTTATAACAAGTGCAGTCTGCGGCGTTGAAGTATTTCCGGTAAAATCCTGTGCACAAAGCATAATAACACCGCTTGTTTGACTTTCATAGAGTTTTCCCGAAACAGCAAACTTACCGTCACTGCCTGCAACAACTTCTTCATTATCGCCGTACATAATTCTGCTACCCGCATCTGATATTCCTGTTATCGTATAGTCGCCGCTTTCATTGTCTGCATAAAATATATCAGATGAAAGTGTCAGAACAGGCGGTTCTTTATCCATATTAATAAGTAGGAATACACTTGTTACATCCTTGCCGGAAATACCGTCAATCTTGAACATCAAACTTCCCTCAAATTCCGGAATTGCAAAGGTGTTTTCACCGTTTTCGTTTGGTATTTGGTCATTTGTGTCCATTCTTGTCAGTTTAAATGTCGCATCAGCGTCCGATCCGCTCACAGACAAAGTATTGTCACCGCCGCCGATATACGCGTGATAAACGCCGTTTTCATCGGCAGTGCATTCGTTACCGTTCATCGAAAGTGCTATATCCATAGGTGTATATTTAGGAAGAAATTCGCCTGTGGATTCGGTTTCCTTACTGTAATACTTTCCGTTTTCCGATTTTTTGTATGCACGAACACCGACTTTATATGTCTTATCAGGCAACAAATTCTCGGCAGGAACAGACTCTGCGGTATCTCCGTTTTCATTTACACGAACGCCGTTTCCTCCGACAGTTAGTGCCATATCAACCGCTGTCGTGTCTTTATCCAAATCATATCCAAATCCTGTGTCTGTCCATTCTCCGTCTTTTCCCTCATAAATTCTCACACTATAACCGTCAACATTGTCTGACGCATTCCACTCCGCACGCATCACCTCATTTCCTGATGTTTGCAGAGTAACATCTGTCGGTGCGGACGGTTCGTTTACATTGGTATATGCAACTTTTGTATTAAACGCTTGATTATCAATAGCAATAAGTGCGTCTTCCTCATTACCGTCACCGTTAAGATCTGCTTGCTTTTTCGTCATAAGAAAGGCTGTTACATAATATTCACCTGTCGGTGCTATCGCACCCGATGTAGGAACGGAAAGTTCAATATTTGAGGTATCACTGATTTCCTGTTCTGAAATCATATAGTCCGCTCCGCCTTCTTCGTTTGAAAAATAAGTGCGGATAACGTAAGGCGTATTATCCACGGCATACTTCACCTTACCGGAAATTTGATTGTCAGTCAGTGTCAGAGCCAACTTCTCAAACGGCTCAACAGAAAATGCCTTTTCATCGGTAAAGGTCAACTCGCCTGCATCAACGATATACTTGCCACCTTCTTTAAGTCGCAGAAGAGCCAGACGATATTTTTTGCCGTCAGCGTTTGTTTTTTCCATATCTGCAATAGTCGTCGCGCTGACATCTTCGTCAGGATTAAACTGACTGTCATCAGTCATCCAGTCGATATTAAGCTCAGCGTTGCTATCATTGAAAATCTTTAGGTTGTCTTTGATCTGCTCCTCGGTTAGATTTCCGTCAAAGGCAAGTACGATATACGGCGCTTCGTCTGTACCGGCACTTGCTGAGATTTCCGTCCGACTCACGCCGGTGTTTGCAAGCACAAAGTTCTCATCACGCACCGCCGCAAAATTCGCATCGCTGTCTTCCGCAAGCATACTTACAACCGGTGACACACCTTTATCTGCCCAGTTCCATTCAGGCATATAGCCTAAAATCTTAAATTCAATATCCCAGCCGCCGCCTTTGCGGAAGTTGGTCTCTACGATTTTCGGCACAAGTACCCATGCACGAGCGCTGGCTAACCAACCTCCTACCTCAGCCACCACGCCGAGGTACACATCGACATTTTGGAAGGCTTGCTTCATCCCCTCCTCAACTGTGACGTTTCTGATTGGGAATGCCGTCTGACCGCCTACGATGAGATTGATATTTCCGACGTTAAACCCTTTGCCGGCAAGGACGGGACTACTTTTTGGAATCTGCACTCTGCCTGCAACCGTGCCGTTTGCACCGATTGCAAGATACAGATAATCATTGCTGTTATTCACTCCGCCGAAAGCACCCAATTCAATAGAAGAATCAAACGTTATAACGTCTATCTGTTTACTCGGCAGATTTAATGCAAGCTCCTTTGAGCCTCCGAAATAAACGCCTTCATATGTATTACCTTTATAACTGCGTTCCTGTCCGTTTAATTTTAAGGAATAGCCGAAGCTGTCGACAATCTGCGTTGCCGTGCCTGCACCTACAAGATTAACATCGGTTGCTTTTAGTGAAATCTCGCTCGGTCCTATAATAACGTTACCTGTTCCTTCAACAAGATGCAGATATGTTCCCGTCAATGCACCGCGTAATTTAATAGGAGGAATGGCAAGATAGTTGCCATTTACCGTTGCGGCAAGATCCTTAAAACCGGCACCGCCGCCGTTAAGCTGTCCTATCGGAACAGGCGGAACAAGTACAATTCCCGGTGATGATTTTACATAAAACCATAACTCGTCAGGGATAAGAGCGCCGTTATTGCTGCGTTCAAGAGCAAGTGCCGCCTCGGTTTCAAAAAGGTCAAAGGCATTCAGTTCAAGACTGAACGCATATCGCTCCTCACCCTTAAATGTGTTTACTTCACCCTCAACCTTTGCAAGTTCCAACGCCATTAAATCGGCGGTATCAAAGCTGCCTTTCGCTTTTACGCCGTTTACCTTAAATTCATATTTCTTTTTGCCGTTTACTGTCTTTTCTCCTAAACCGTAACCCAACTTTTCAAGCGAAAATTCAGCACCGTCAAATACTGTTTTGAATCCGATTTCACCGTTAAAAACAAGGTTGCCGTCCGCATCTGCGGTTGCTTTTTCCAACTTTGTCGTTGCATACGGAATATCGACAAAAATCACTGCGTCGTTTTTGTCGGGTTCAATATCAAATGAAAGACCTTCTTTTGACATTGTAATTTTCAAAGAGTCTTCCGCACCGTTTTGCGGCTGATAGAATTTGAATGACGGAGCGTTCAAATTAACGCCGTGCTGTTCGATTCGTCCGTCTTTGTAAACAATCAACTTTCCGCCATTATTTTCGTCCCACGTTGCCGTCACAGACGGAGAAAGCGTTGCCGCTCCGCCGGTAAATTCAAAAGAAGAACCGTTCGTGCTTTTATACTCGCCGGCTATTTGTGCAACAGGAGACGCATTATATTTCTTTTTCAAACTTTCAAGTGCAGCGTCATCCGAGACATATTCAACGGTAATTGCACCGTTCGACTCAAATACCGCAAGACGCTTTGCGGAAAAACTTGACGATATTTCGTCAGGCTTTGTCGGAAGCTCCTCGCTCAGCGTTTTCAGATTGCGATAACCCCACAGATACTGCGCACCGACCGACATTTCCGTATTTACGTCAATGTCAAAGCCACAGTAGCTTTTGCTTTCCACCCATGTAAGAACAGGAAAATCGTTCGGCTTCACTGTAACTGTCTGTGGCAAGCTTACACGCAGCGGAGAATCTCCGCAGTACACAATATCGAACTTATCGTAGTAATCGGACAGACCGACAAACGGATTTGCCCACGGATATGCGTCTGTGTAAATTTCATTAACATAAACGCCGTCTACATCGCCCCACGAGGTATACCCTTTTGGAACATGCTTCGTTGACATATCATCGATTTTGCCTGTTACAACCGAACTTTTCGTTGTTTTTTCGCCGCTTTCGGTTACTGTTGTGCGATCCATCTTAATCGCCGGACCTCCGGGGCTGTTTGCGGTTTCACCGTGACCCATTCCGGTGAAACTGTTTATCACATACCACCACTCAAAGTAAAAATCATGTCCGAATAAAGCATCGCTGTTCATTTGTATATCCCCAACGGTTGTCAAAACGCCCCAAGCTGTTTTATCCTTTTTGTCAAGACATACAAGCTCGTGATAAACCGTTACTTTTGTCGGTATTATTGTGCCGTACGGAGTTCCGGGAATATCGTACAGACCTATGTCCATGTTGTAGTCTGCCTTAATTGCGGTATTTTTCCCGTTCGGCGTTTCGGACACAAACTCCGCCTTTTGCAGTGTGACAGACGGATAGGTTGTCTTCTTATTTCCTCCGCCGGTATAAACATTAAATTCGCAGCCGGGGGCTTGAAGATCCTGTGTAAAAACCTCGCCTGTTTCCTTTGCGATTGCCCTCGGAACCGTTGCCGTATAGGTTTGATACTGCAAATCGTAGAAATAAAAGCTTATGTAATCGTTTTGCAGAAGAAGCGTTTTACCGCCGTTAAAGGTAAGTGTTTCGTTTTGCTCGGGCGCCGCAAGAATATTCATCGGCAGCGCGCAAACTATGATGCAAAGTGATAATATCACCGACACTATTTTTTTGCTCATTTTCTGTCCCTCCTGTTTTTTATTTTGATACACATTACGGTAATCACCGTTGCGATTATGAAAGTCACAACTGCTGTCAGCACATATCCGCACATTCCGTCAATCAGCAGAATTGCACCGCAATAACCGGCAACCGCCGCACTTTTGTACGATGTCGGAAATAATGCGGTGCAGCACAGCAAAAGAACGGAAAGCAGGGCGGTTGCCACTTTGCAGAAATTCAGCTTTTTTGTCTCCCTGCAATATTTTATCTTTTTCGCACGTGCGAAAACTAAATTCATTCTTTCCGCATTAGATTTCAATTCACACACCTCCTCAATCCACCCTTTTATTATATAGGTGCTTGAAAATATAAAATTCCCCCCTAAAAAAAACAAAAAAGACCGGATTTTTTTCCGGTCTGAATAAAACAGAGTTATTTTGAATCAGTTATTTTTCTGAAACGGTATTTCAGCAGAAACAGAATAAGGCAAGAAACAATCGGAACCGCATATCCAAATTGCTTTATTAAACCGTCGGTTTTCATAAGCATATTAAACATTGCGTGAAATGTAATCGCGACGCACAACAGTGCAAAAATGCCTGATGCCTTTAACGCACCGGGTCGGCGGAATACTCTAAGTCCGTATCCGATTATAAAAGCACATGTAATGTGCATAGCTCCGGTCGAAAAACCGCGTACTAACAAATAAAACAAATTACCTGTTCCGTGTTCCAAAAGGTAACAGATATTTTCAAAGGTAGCAAATCCCACTGCAATATTAAAAATAATATTATCCCCCTCCTGCGGTTGGAGTTCAAAAACAATCAAACCAAATAAAAGAGGAATGAGTTTTACCGTTTCCTCTATAACAGGTGATATTTCCAATACAGCAGATGTTTCCTGTGCATCGTAAAGCACCGAAAAAAATGTATTCAAATAGGCGGATATAATACAGCAGACAAATCCGAGAACTATAAAAATGTAATTTTTTCTGTTGCCGGTATTTGTACCGAGTGCGGCAAGCAAAAACGGAGCCGCAAGGCATATAAATATATTTTCTATATTGTACGGCATAGCTTTTCCTCCCTGCTCTGTGCAACGGCTATCAGAATAAGAGCCGGATTCATTATAAATATGTCAACCAAATAATACGGATTTATAAAGGTGTTTTCCGCCATAAAATACGAAGAACCCCACAAAAGATATTCTGCCGCATAAAAAATCAAAGCCGCCGCAAAAATCCACAGCTTACCCGTCTGTTTTTGAATTTTTGCAAAATATATACCTTTTACCGCATAAAAGCCCAATATTCCCATTGCTGTGCCCATTAAGATGTTCTCAAAATAACTGCCTCGCAAACAAAAGAAAATACCCATACCCAGAGAAAACAACGGTAAAATCCAAAATATCGCTTTCTTTTTATGTTTTTCTTTCGGTACATCTGCATAAAGACGTAAAGTAAGAAAAATATACGATGCCGTCCAGCTCAGTTCCGAAACACAGAACACAAGCGGAGAAGTGCCTAACAATATAAGGTACAGTACCCAATAGGCAAGCCCCATTCCGAAACTCAGGTAAAAAAGCAATACCAAAAGGCGATTGTAACTTCTGTTTCGTATTGCCGAAATACAGGAGCAGCATCCGCAGATAAAAACGCAGAAAATCTGTAAAAGATTATCTGTCAGTTCTGTCATTTCCCTCATTCCTCTCTTTATTTCTTTTATGAAGAATGTCACACATCAAAGTTAGCGAAATGCCAAGTAAAAACGCCAAAATCCCTACAACAACATACCCCAAAAAGCCTTTGTTGGCAAAAATACTGGCTGTGTCATGCATCGGCGTATGCTCAAATCCCGCAAAATTCAAATTACATACAAGTGCCGATATGACTACGATTAAAGCAATGCCAAACGAATAGCACGAGATGACCGCCAGTCTATGTCTTTTTTCGTTGCGCTGTTTTTTTATTTCATCAGCCTGTTTTTTCGCCAGTTTTATTCTTTCAGTCGTTGAACGCACTTTTTATCCCCTCCGTTTCAAGTAAAGGTCTTAATTTCTTTTTGCCGAGTTGCAACAGCTTATCAATCTGTTTTGCCGACTTTCTTAAAACAGCAGCGGCTTCTTTGTAACTCATTCCCTCAATGTATACAAGATAAAGAGCCTCTTTTTGAGCGGACGGCAAATATTCCATACAGTCATAAATCCGCTTGTTTCGCTCCGCAATGCACACTTCATCTTCAAATGTATTTTCTATGCAAAAATTCATTTCTTCCTCTGTAAGAATAATATGTCTTTTTGCCTTCCTCAAAAACATCAGTGCATGATTTCGAGCCGCTTTATATATGTAACTTTCAAAACTGCTTTTAATATTCGGCCGTTTGCTGATCAGATACGCAAAAACTTCTATCAACAAGTCCTCCGAATCGTGGAGATTTTTTATATATCCGTTTATATACAGCGTAAGCTTGTCACCGTAAATCTCCATAAGCCTTTCAAGAGCCTTTGCATCGCCCGAAAGGTAATCGTTATAAATTATAGTTGTATCCATCATTAAACAAATCCCTTTCTCAATTTTATTTGTCAGCTAGCTTTTCTGACAGAATGTGACATTATGCGATACAAGAAATCTATATTGAATTGTATCATACATTTCCCCTTCCGTCAATGAGCGACTGTTTAGTATTTCGAGTAACAAACACCTCCGATTAAAGTTACAAAAAAAGCAAGCTACTGCTACAAACAATGCTTGCTTTTTCTGTTAGATAAAATCTTCAATTACATCTTGTAGATGACAGGGTGACAATTCGTATTTGTTCAGTCTGTCGATTAATTCTGTCACCTCTTTTTTATTTGGTGACACGTCATTAACAGCCATTTCCTCACATTTGATGCCGTATGTAGTCTTTACCACTCCCTCAATACTTTTTTCTTCTTGCAAAATTGTATACATATTGTATATTAGTCCTTTCTCCCCCCTATGTTATATAATACAACATATACCACTAAATTACAATATTATTTGATATTTTGTAAATAAATTGTAAATTACCGAAAAAAATAAAGGTGGTATTACACCACCCTTATTTTATGCACGAATTAAAAGTCCGTTTATAAGATCATTCTTTGCCATTTCCTTAATTTTATAATGAAGTTTCTTACCCGTAACGTTTGTCGGTATAGTCGCTGTAAATCTATAATATCTCGGACGTTTATAGTTTGAAATCATAGGACTGTTTTTACAAAATTCTTCAAGTTCGTCAACAGTAAGCGATTCATCTGCTTTTACGACATATGCCGTAACAATTTCGCCGTGTGCTTTATCCGGAACGGCGGTAACGATACTGTCCGCAACTTTCGGATGTGAATTAAGCACTTCTTCAATCTGCGTAGGATAAATATTTTCACCCTGTGAAATAATCATATCGTCTTTTCTTCCGGCAATAGTAATAAAATGATTTTCGTCCCAAGTACCAAGGTCGTTTGTGTACAAATATCCGTTATGGAATTTACGCTCTGTTTCACCCTCATTATTATAGTAGAAATACGCTGATTTTGCGTGTGAGCGGATAATCACTTCACCCACTTCGCAATTATCTTTAGCAACAATTTCGTGAGGTTCGGCACGTCTGTCCTCAAATACCTTTACTACTCGCACGTCATCATCAGTACAAGCTCTGCCCGCTGTACCCGCCATTTCAGGTAAATCGTTCGGTCTAAGAAATGTATTCCAGAAAGTTTCGGTTGTTCCGTAGCCATTGAATATTCTCGGTGTAAGCACTCTCTGATAACGCATACAAGCCGCACGTTCAAGCGGCGAACCCATTGTAACGATACCGTGAAGTGTACTCAAATCTCTGCCGTTTCTCTCCTGAGCCTCCGTAAGACGTTCCAAAACAGCCGGTACACCGATTATGAACGAAAGCTTATAATCTTCCACATATTTAAGCGTCAAAGCCGCGTCAAATTTACGCATTATCGTAACACAGCCACCCGCATAAAATGTCGGTGTAAGACCGCCCGAATGTAATCCGCCTCTATGGAACCAAGGTGTTGTATTCATAGACTTATCCTCTGACGAGAACGGGAAATGTATCATAACATCGTGTGCCGAAAGCACTTCGTTAATACTTGTTATACAAACACCCTTTGGTCTGCCTGTTGTTCCCGATGTATAAAGTCTTGTCGTTTCATCATATATAGAAAGATTCCAATTCAAATTCGGATTTTCTGCCGATGCATTCTTCACAAAATCCGAATATTTTACCGTACCAGGTATAGGAGCCGCTCCTTCTCCGTCCACCATAATTATCACTTTCGGTGTGAATTTTGAAAGTTTCAGTGCCTGTTCAACAGCGTCTTTGTTGATTGATTCATATATAAATACTGTCGGTCTGCTGTCCTCAATAGTTATTGCAATTTCACCGGCTGACAATCTGAAATTTATCGGACAACTTACTGTACCTGTTTTATGACAAGCGATATATGCAAACGCAAATTCCGGGCAATTCAAAAGTTGGAACATCACTACTCCGCCTTTTATTATTCCGGCGTCCAAAATCGCATTTGAAAAACGGTTTGCTTCTGAATTAAGTTCAGAATATGTCCAAGCAGTCTTTGTTTCGGGAGAAATCATAGCCTCTTTATCTGCAAATCTGTAAACATTTCTCATAAATCCGTTAAGCCACGTATATTCTCTTTCAAACTCAGATTTAAACATATCTATACGTTGTTGCTTTGTATCTGCCGTAAATTTTGCTTTTGCCGAATGTAAGGCTTTTTCAATGTCTGCAAATATGTTTTCTATTTCATCATTTGTGTATTCGTAATTTGATTTGTTTGAGCAGTTTTCAAGCAGTCGAATTCCGTCAAGTATTTTAATTTTTCTTGCCTCTGAAATTCTGTCAAATCTTTCTTTCTTAGTTTCCTTTTGCATTATTTTCTTTCCTTTCATTATTTTTCTTATAAATGTTGTTGTCATTATATCACCCATTTTCTATTAAATCAAGTATTTTTGTAATTATTTTTAAAAATATATCCGATTGTTTCATTTCCACAATATTTGATAAATATTGTGGAAATATCAACCATTTTAAATAATTAACGATATATTCTAAAAATATATGCTTTCATAAAAACTGTTGACAATTTAGAAATCATATGATATTATTTATGCAAACGATTGCACAGATACAAAATTTAATCTGTGCATTTTAAACACCTATTTACGCAAACGATTGCACAGGAGGTGAAATATTGCAAAAAGTAACAATAAAAGATGTGGCAAAACTCGCAAAAGTATCGCCTTCAACCGTTTCACGCGTACTTTCAGGTAACCCTTCAATTTCGGATGATACTTGCAAACGCGTAAAAAACGCCGTAAAAGAACTGCATTACACACCCAACACAACTGCAAGAAGTCTGCGTTGTGAAAAAAGCAAAAGTATAGGCGTTGTATTCCCCGACATTTCAGGTGAATTTTACGCAACGTGTGCGTCATCGATACTCAAATACGCTCGTATGTCTGACTATACCGTACTTTTTACCGAAAGCGGACACAATTTAAAAGCAGAGAAGGACAGTATAAAAGCACTTTTGGAGAGACGTATTGACGGTATTATTTTTATCGGTGACAATTCCGACATTCCGCTTATTCAAAGCATCGCCGCACAATCTATTCCTATAGTTACAGGCGACCGAACAGTCGGCAATATTCCGTCTGTTACTTTCAACAACAGGGAAACCGTTCAAAAAATGGTTGACTCACTTTATAAATCGGGTTGCAGAAAATTTATGTATGTCGGCGAAACTCCGACAGGTCAAAGCAATCTTTTAGGCAGATACAACGGATATACCGATGCATTAAAAAAATACAGCGACACAACTTCGGTGATATTTTTAGAAGAAAGTCTACACGGTGACAAACTGAAAACCGCAAGAAGACTGTTCACAGAAAAAATTATAACCTCACTCCCCGATGTAATTATCACGTCCAACGATTTAATTGCACAGGGAATTATAAGTGCCGCACATGAAAACGGAATTAACATTCCAAACGATATGCAAATTACAGGTTTTGACGATTTGCTTTCATCTGCGTACTTTATCCCATCGGTCACTACAGTAAGTCAAAACATCGACAAATTGGCAAAGCGTTGTTTTTCAATGCTTATGGATTTAATTAATAAAAAAAGTGCTGTTTCTTCGATAATCGAACAAAACATTATTGCAAGAAACTCCGCAAAAATCAACATGTAACAAGAGCCTGTCGACAAAATGTCGACAGCTCCAAAAATCACATCTCACGATGTAATTTTTGAGTATTTTCTCAGAGAAAAAATCATAAAGTTCCTCCGAAGTCGAAACTTTAGATTTTAAGCCATTTCCGCCGCACATGTCGGCAGAAATGATTTTTACTTGAGGTTGCACCTCAAACTCCCAAAAATAAAGTAGATAAAACCGTTACGGTTTTATCTATAATATAAATTAAGAAAGGATTTTGAAAATGTACATTGCAAACAAAGAAAGATATGAAACAATGAAATATAACCGTTGCGGAAAGAGCGGTCTGTTACTCCCTGCTTTTTCGCTTGGTTTGTGGCACAACTTCGGCAGTAACGACAGTTACGACAATATGGTTGATTTGCTTACAACAGCTTTCGACCTTGGCATTACTCACTTCGACCTTGCCAACAATTACGGTCCGTATCCGGGCAGTGCCGAAGAAAATTTCGGCAAGGTTTTGAAAAACGAACTTGCACCGTATCGTGATGAATTAATCATCTCAACCAAAGCAGGCTACGGTATGTGGGACGGACCTTACGGCGACCACGGTTCAAGAAAATACCTTATCGCAAGTCTTGATCAAAGTTTAAAACGTATGGGACTTGAATATGTCGATATTTTCTATCATCACCGTCCGGACCCTGACACACCTATGGAAGAAACAGCGTCGGCACTTGACCATATCGTAAGAAGCGGTAAGGCGCTTTATGTAGGTATTTCAAACTACAACGCAGAACAGACAAAGCAAATGGCTGAAATTATGAAGTCACTTGGCACTCCACTTGTTATTCATCAACCGCGTTACAATATGTTTGAACGCTGGATTGAAAACGGCTTGCAGGACGTTCTGAAAGAAGAGGGTATAGGTTCAATCTCATTCTGCCCGCTTGCACAGGGACTTCTTACAAATAAGTATATAAACGGTATCCCTGCCGACTCAAGAGCCGCAAAGAGTTCACCGTTCCTTACAAAAGAGGGTATTACAGCCGATAAAATCGAAAAGATTGTTAAGCTTAACAAGATTGCCGAAAACAGAGGTCAGTCGCTTGCTCAAATGGCTTGTGCATGGAACTTGAGAGGCGGTAAACTTACAAGTGTTCTTCTTGGCGCGTCAAAATCTTCTCAGATTATTGAGAATGTCAACTCACTAAATAATCTTGACTTCACACAAGACGAACTTAACGCAATCGAAGACGCATTGAAATAATCTAAAACCCCATCTGTTTTATAGATGGGGTTTATTTTATCACCACAGGTCCATTACGAAAATCCTTAAATATGGTATTATAAATTCAATACAAATGAAAGAAGGAATTTATAATGAGTACACAAGATTTAAACTATGAACAACCCACAGTTTCCGACGCAGCCGTTGACAACAGCGACGACTATACCGAATACACTTTTTCAACCACAAAAGGTATGCGTTTCGCTTTAATTGTTACCTACATTCAATATACCATTCTTGCAAAGAATGATTGTATGGAAGTCAAGACATTCCCTAAAAAAGCAAACAAAATGCCTATTGTCAGATATGACGATATAGCCGCTATGCACGTCAAAAAAGTATTTACTTGGTATCATATATGTTTGGCAATTCTCACTTGCTGTACAATAATTTTACCTTTGTTGTTTTTATATGCCGGTTCTAATCACAAATTGGAAATAACATTAAAATCAGGTGCTAAAACATCGGTTTGTGCGTCAAACAAAAATGTTATGAACAATTTTGCAACTGAGCTTAACCAAAGAATTATCAAAAAATGCGGTCATTCTGTTTTAGTTTAAAACAAAAGACGTATCTCATTTTATTGAGATACGTCTTTTTTCTCGTCATTCACAAATTCCAATGTAAAATCGGGTGCATTATACACGCTGTCGGGGTTATATTTCATAGTTACGTCCGCTTTGAATTCCGTATCGTTTTTACCCATAAGCTTATTACATCGTACCTTGTCACCCGCAAGCCATTTTTTGACCATTGTTTGAGTTATTGTTGTTTTCTTAAATAATCCCCTATCGGATTTCTTCCATATAATAAATCCGCAGTTATTATTGCACGAAAACGCTTTCATACTTTCCACAACGTCACCGTTACACTTCGGACATTTTCCGAGCGGTTTCGGCGGTGCAAAAACAAATTGTACGGGATATTGCGATTCTTTATCTACTTTCAATTCAACATCAGCGTCAAATGTCGTGCCGTCGTTCTTCAACAGTTTTTTCATTCTGACACTTTTACCCGCAAGCAATTTTTTAGCCATAGGCAAAGTTATTGTGACATTTGAGAACATACCTTTTGTTTGATTTTTCCAAACAGTGAATTTACAGTTCATCGGCTCACGCCAATTACTGCACCCAAATCCCCTTGTTCCCTCTATAACGTTACCGCCGCAAAGCGGACAAGTTCCGATTACTTCGTGATATTTTTCCGTTACCGCCTTTGTCATAACGGCTTGATTTACCGCAGGATATGAATTGGAAATTACTGTTTTTATCGTATCAAGCACATTGTCGGTAAGCGATTTATACGTCTTATCGCCGGAACGAATATCTTCTTGTATCGCCCACCATTTTGCCGTCATATCAGCTTTCTTGATTTCATCGGGCAATATGCGGTACAGTTCACGTCCAAGCTCCGTTGAAATAAGCCGTTTTCCGTCTTCGGCAACATAGCCTTTTGTTATAAGGCTGTCGATAATCGTACTTCGCGTTGCGGAAGTTCCGATTGAGCCGTTTTCGCCCTTTTTATCCTTATCTTTTTCCAAAAGCATTTTCTTGACTTCGGGATCAGTTACATACTTTGCAATCCTTGTCATATCCTCATTCAAGGTCGCCTTTGTGTATCGTGACGATGGCTTTGTTTCTTTTTCCTCAAACCGTGCGTCAATCGCAGTTCCCGAATAAATACCGTCCGCAATAGAGCTAAGTTCCGTAACTTCTTCGGCTTTTATATCCTTGAATATGGCCGTATATCCTTTTTTCAAAACGACTGTCGAATATGCCACCAACGTATATTCACCGTCAAGTTCAATCGTCATTTTTGTTTTTTCTTTAACAGCCTTAGGCAAAAATTGTGCCATATAATATTTACACACCGCAAGATATACATTTTTCTCGCGTTCTGTAAGCTTGTTCAAATCAACCTTATTATTTGTCGGAATTATCGCAAAATGTGCGGTTATGTTTTTATCGTTAAAACACTTTGAATGAATTGTCGGATCAAGCTCACTCGGCTTGAACTTAATATTCTGCACAACTTGTGCCAACGTTTTAGGCGCCTCTTTAAAATGTTCCTCCGACAGATACTGACAATCCGAACGGTTATACGTTATCGCCTTATGTGTTTCACGAAGTGACTGCGTAATATCCATAACATCGGCAGGGTTATACCCAAAGTGGCTGCTGCAATAACTTTGCAATTTTACAAGGTTAAACGGCAACGGCGGGTCTTCATTTACGACTTTCTTTTCGATTTTAATATTGTCAAACCGTTTGTTTATAAGGTCATTTTTTATCTTTTCCGCCTCGTCAAGCTCAGTTATTTGCTTATTTTCAGTACCCTTTTGTTTTTTCTTTGTATATTTTGCGGTAACGGTTTTATTTCCGTCAGCCGTTTCAACATTTACATCGGCAAAAATATCATAATATACAGTCTTTATATGTCCCTCAATCTGCATATCACGTTTTACGACAAGTCCCAAAGTCGGTGTCTGAACACGACCGACCGCAAGCAAAACGCCTGAATTTGAGCATGTAAAAAATCGACTCATATTGACGCCGATCATAAGGTCTGCGACACTTCTCGCATATGCCGACCAACCCTCATTCAAGCTGTCGTTGTTATCTGTCATATGTGACAGCGCCTTTACAAGTCCGCCGCGTGTCGTATCACCGGTATTAAGTCTTTTAACAGGCTTTTTATAATCAAACCACCTAAGAATTTCATCAATTAAAAGCTGTCCTTCTTCGTCGGGATCGCCTGCATGTATAACAGATTCCGATTCTTCAAGCAACTCGCCTATAAGTCCGACACGCTGTGCTTTGGTTTCGTAATTTCTGTTTGAATTACTGTCCTCACCCATTTTGAGTTCCCAACTGTCGAAATATATCGGTAAATCGTCAAGCGACCACTTTTTATATTTCATATCATAGTCTTCCGGTTCTTTCAGGCTCAGCATATGACCGAATACCCATGTGACCGCATAGTCGCCTTTTCGTATAAATCTGTTATTTCTCTCTGTAACCTGTCCCGGCAGTGCGTCCGCAATATCTCTGCCCAATGATGGTTTCTCGGCTATTACTAAAATCATATTCCCTCTCAGATAAAAAAGCCGTCCTAAGACGGCTTTTGCTTGTGTTATTTATTATAGAAGATTCTTGCGAAGTTCTTCTCCGCTTAGCTTGCTAAGGTAAGCCGGTGCAACGTCAAATACAGTCTTACAACCGCTTTGTCCCTCTTTGCTCATACGATATGCGGCTCTTGCATATGCAATAAGCACTGATGAAGTAAATTCAGAGTTTGAATCAAGCTTTAGGCTGTATTCAATAATGTGACTATTTTCACCGTTCCAACCTGTCTTACCACATCTGATAACAAATCCACCGTGAGGAATACCGCTGTGGTTAGCCTTTAATTCTTCTTCTGAAATGAAGTTTACAGTTGTATCATAATCTGAGAAATAGTTAGGCATTGTCTTGATTTCATTTTCTATACGAGCCTTATCTGCGCCTTCTTCCGCTACAACATAACATTCACGCGTATGCTTTTGACGAGTTGTAAGTTCAGGGTTTTCACCGTTTCTTACTGCCTTAAGTGCAGAGTCAACAGGAACTGTATATTGCTTTGCGTCCTTAACTCCGTCAATTCTTCTGATAGCGTCTGAGTGACCTTGGCTCACACCTTTGCCCCAGAAAGTATAGTCCTTACCGTCTGAAAGTATAGCATTTGCATAAAGACGGTTAAGTGAGAACATACCCGGGTCCCAACCTACTGAAATTATACCAACGTTGCCATTAGCCTTTGCAGCTGCGTCAACTGCCGCAAAATGTTCAGGAATTTTTGCGTGTGTATCAAAACTGTCTATAACATTGAAATACTTAACATATTCCGGTGTTTGTTTCGGAAGGTCTGTCGCACTTCCGCCGCAAAGAATCATAACATCGATTTCGTCCTTCATCTTAGGAGCGTCATCAACCGAATAAACCTTAACGCCCTCTGTCATAATCTTAACAGTTGACGGATCACGTCTTGTGAATACACCAGCAAGCTCAACATCATCGTTTTGCTTGATTGCACATTCAATACCGCGGCCAAGATTGCCGTATCCCAATATACCTATTTTAATTGCCATTTGTATCACTCCATTGTTTTAAAAATTAATTCCGCCTTACATTTTATCAGATTTTATTTCAAAAAACAATATTTTTTTATAATTTTTTTAAAATTATTAACATCTTATTCTGACCTATGAATTTACAAACACAAAAAAGAATGATATAATGTAATCGTTAAAAATAAAGTAGGAGAGAATTTACATAATGAAAAAAAGTAAAGCGTGGATATTATGGACATTATTTAAGTCTATGTTTGTTTTAAGCTCATGTACATTCGGCGGCGGATTTGTAATCGTTTCATTAATGAAGAAAAAATTTGTTGAGGAGCTGCAATGGCTTGATGAGGACGAAATGCTTGATGTGACCGCAATAACTCAGTCCTCACCCGGTCCGCTGCCCGTCAACGCGTCTGTTATAATCGGTTACAGAATGGCGGGAATTTTAGGCTCGCTTTCAGCTGTTTTCGGCACAATATTGCCTCCTATGATTGTACTTTCAATCATATCTCTGTTCTATAACCAATTCCGAACAAACAAATACATAGCCGTTGCACTTCAAGTTATGCGTGCAGGCGTTGCGGCAGTTATATTTGACGTTGTTATAAATCTTGCGAAAAACGTATTCAAAACCCACAGAATTTTATATATCGCAATGATGATTATTGCGTTTGTATGTACTTATTTTTTAGGGGTAAGCGCTATGATAGTCATACTCGTATGTCTTGGAATAGGCCTACTCGATTTACTTGTGTCGGTTTTAAAAGAGAAACATAAAAAGGAGGTCGGATAATGCTTTTACTGAAATTATTTTTTTCATTTATACAAGTCGGTCTGTTCAGCGTCGGCGGCGGTTATGCCGCAATTCCGCTTATTCAGGAACAAATAGTAAACATACACCACCTTATGACTATGGAGGAATTTTCCGACCTTATCACTGTTGCGGAAATGACCCCGGGTCCTATATCCATAAATTCATCAACATTTGTCGGTATGCGTATCGCCGGTATAGGCGGTGTGTTGCTTTGTTCGCTCGGCTGTATCATTCCGTCATTTGTCATATGCTTTATACTCGCGTATTTCTACTATAAATACCGCACTGTCGGCGGAGTTCAGACGGTTTTATCCGCCCTTCGTCCTGCTGTTGTCGCACTTATAACCTCCGCAGGCACATCTATACTAATGCTCGCACTTTTCCAAACCGATATTTTTTCTGCATCGTTAAAAGATATTCGTTTTGTCGAACTCGGTATATTCCTTGTGGCGCTGTTTTTACTCAGAAAATTTAAAACGAACGCAATTACAATTATTCTTGGCAGTGGTGTTGTCGGAACGTTGATTTATATGCTTTTGGGAATGGTATAATATTTCTTTAAAATTTACACTAAAATAGTGGACTTTTATTGATTTTTGTATTATAATAGTGATTGTCGAAAAAACATATTAAAACGGAGGATTATTATGATAAGACAAGTTATAAAAATAGATGAAGATAAATGTACAGGTTGCGGTATTTGTGCCGATGCCTGTCAAGAAGGTGCAATAGGGATTGTTGACGGCAAGGCAAAGCTTTTGCGTGACGATTACTGTGACGGTTTAGGAAACTGCTTACCTACCTGTCCGACTAATGCGATTTCTTTTGAAACCCGTGAAGCCGCAGCATTTGATGAAGATGCGGTAAAGCAAAATATGCAGAAAGCAAAAGAACAAGAAAAGCCTGCGTTTGTCTGTCCGGGCAGTATGGCAAAGGCTATAAAGCACAATACCGAAACAAGCACGCCTGTTTCAACGAGCCAACTTTCACAATGGCCGGTACAAATCAAACTTGTACCTGTCAACGCACCGTATTTTGACAATGCCAATCTTCTTATTGCGGCAGATTGCAGTGCATACGCTTACGGCAATTTTCACAACAAGTTTATAAAAAACAGAATTACACTAATCGGTTGTCCGAAACTTGACGATATTGACTACACCGAAAAATTGCAAGCGATTATCGAAAGCAACAACATTAAGAGCGTTACGATAGTTCGTATGGAAGTTCCGTGTTGCGGCGGTATTGAGTATGCCGCAAAAACAGCGTTGCAAAACAGCGGTAAATTCATTCCGTGGCAAGTTTATACAATCGGTACAAACGGTGAAATTTTAGATTAATTTATTAACATAAAAAAGAGAATGCTGTCGCATTCTCTTTTTTATGGTTTAACATCCAATCCTGTACTTTCAATTACAATAACCGATTTAATTCTCTTCCCGTTTCCATAAACTGTTTTCGCCGTAACTTTACAACGATTATACATACCTTCTTTATACAAGAGGTCAAGCACAACACTAATCGGTTTATCACTTTTCTTTAAATGCTTACATAATATTTTGTATTCGTCCATCGAATCGTGATGAACAATCTTATTGTCCAAAATATATTCAAGTGCATTTTGTATGTAAGTGCCAAACATATAAGAATGTCCTTCGGCAAGTTTTGTCTTTACATCAATGGTATTGTTTATAAAATAATACTCAAGTGCAATGGCGTCAATAAGGTCAAGTGCCGTTTCAAAACTGCGTCTTAGCATATTGAGTTTACTCAAAACACCCATTTGTTCACTGCTGTCCGAAACAGACGCATAATAAATTGAACAATCTTCACGGCTTGCAAGGTAGAAAATTTTAATCGACAGCCATATAACATCTTCACCGAATACATTTCTAACCTGTACGGAAACACCTTTATTCCCCGCTATTTTCGATTCGCGAAATGCCTCTATTGCCTTTTCTCTGTCATCGGGGTGAAGATTTTCCAATCCGTCATATCCGCCTGCAGTAACATTTTTCGGATAATTCTTAGTTATCGAATAATAAAATTCGTTTGCTTTTAAAACATTAAGTTTATTTCCGTCATTACTAAGCGAATACAGTGCAACGCCGCCCAAAATATTGTTAAGCAACCCCTCAGTCATAAAATCGGAATTAAGTAATTCTTCAATTTCAATCGTATTGTCAAAAACGTTGTCCAAATTTTCACTTGCAACATTATTTGGGTCACTGATTAATTTTCCGAAAGATTCTTCATCTATCGCTCTTGAAAAATAAAATCCTTGTGCATAATTACAGCCTCTGTCAAGCAAGAAATTCTTCTGTTCATCCGTTTCAACGCCCTCGGCGATTACCGCCAAACCAATCCACTTTGCCATTTTTATAACCGATTCAAGAATTTCTTTACCCTTTGTATTTCCGTCACGACCTGCCTCAAGGAATCTTGTATCTATTTTAAGTACATCAACGCTTATATCTTTCAACATATTAAGCGAGGAATAACCACTGCCGAAATCGTCCATCAATACAATAAAACCCAATTCACGAAGTTCGTCAACAGCTTTCAAAATCTGTTCTTCATCACTTGTAAACGCACTTTCGGTAATTTCTATCTCCAAATATCTTCTATCAATATTGTATTTATCCGTAAGATTTACAAAAATCTTTGACAAATCAAGAGAATAAATATCCATTCGCGAAACATTCACCGATATAGGAACCGCGGTATATCCCTTATCGATATAATCACGTAAAATTCGGCAACTTTCTTCCCATATATATTCATCAAGTTTTGTAATAAGCATATTCTGCTCAAACATCGGAATAAAATCTTTCGGAAAGATAAGACCTTTTTCGGGATGCTGCCATCTTACAAGGCTTTCCGCACCCATTACCTTTGTTGTTCGTATATCGTATTTAGGCTGAAGATACACTTTAAATTCGTGATTTTCAAATGCCCTTTCACTTTCGTTTAAAAGTTCGTGTTGCGAGAAAACATAGTTTTTCACACTTTCATTATATTCCGCAACATTAACAAGATAATTGTTTTTTATTGACTCACACGCAAAACTTGCTCTGTCGCACATAAGTCTTACGGGGATATTTTTTGTTTTAACGTGGTAAATTCCCACAGTCATTCTTATTTCAAAATCAATCGGATAATCCTTTACCCAACTTTGAATTTCCGCACCCAATGCATCCGGCTGAATATTTTCTTCAAAGTCCATAAAAGAAAATACATCACCCGAAAGCCTTGCGGCTACAAGACCGTATTTTGCGGCTCTTTCTTGCAATTTCTTGCCTATATAGCTAAGAAGTCTGTCACCTTCGACAAAACCGAATCTGTCATTGACAAATTTGAATTTCTCGACATCAAAACAAACAATAACATATTCTCTGTCCGGTTCATTTTCAAATCTGCACCTGACACGGTCATAATATGTATTCCTGTTGTAAAGTCCGGTAAGTTCATCAACACTCTTTACTTTTCGTAAACTTTCTTCCAGTTGATGAACTTTTTCTTGAAGTTCTTCCACTGTCCCCTCTGACATCTTCTTCGCCTCCCCCGCTGTGTAACTTTCAACTATATTATATCACTTTTTATTGTTTTTGCAATACTTAATTATAGCATTTTAAATTTTTTTCTGATTTTTAAAATTTTACTTGTTTTTATGCAATATGTATGATATAATAGAAATGTTAGGGGTGAATTTATGAAATATACACTATCCAAAGGACTCAATAACAGTCCGGATGCAAGAGCGATAAGACAGTCCGTTTTCGTGGAAGAGCAAGGTTTTGAATACGAATTTGACGACATTGACGAAACCGCTTTGCACCTTGTTTTGTACGATGAAAACGATAATCCTTGTGCAACGGGACGACTGTTTTTCGACGGTTGCATGAAAATCGGCCGTATCGCCGTTATGAAAGAATACAGAGGTCAGTCGCTCGGCAGTGAAGTTATTGCCATACTTGAAGAAAAAGCACTTGAATCGGGTGCACATCATATCGAGCTTTCCGCTCAAATACAGGCAAAAGATTTTTATAAAAAACTCGGTTACACCGAAATCGGCGAAATATATAAAGAAGAATTTTGTCCGCATATAAAAATGTTTAAGGATTTAAAATAACTTAGATAAATCGGAATTTGAAGCGGAGGTATGTATTATGAATATAGGATTTTGGTCGTGTATAATTTTGGTAATACCATTTCTGATTATAGGTGTGTTATTTGCGATTTTTAAGGAAAAAGCAGCAAAATTTGTTTCAGGATTTAATTCATTTTCTAAAGAAGAACAGGCATTGTATGATAAAGCTCATATCTCTCGTGATATAAGAAATCAGTGCTTTATGTGGGCTATTATAATGTTGGCAGGAGCATTATTATCCTGCTTTTTAACCCCATATATAGCTATACCAACCTATATTATTTGGTTAGTTCTGTTTTTTAGAGAAGTCCACTTTGATAATCATAAAGCGTTTGAAAAATATTTATTAAAGTAAATTTCGGTTTATCGAATAATACACTTACTAAAAAAAGGAGCAGATTTAAAATCTGTTCCTCTTAATTTACACGCGTTATCTTACCACAAGCGATTTTCTCACCGGAATTACCGCTCGCACGATTTCTTTTATACATATTCATATCTCCCCTATCGAGATATGAATTAAATTTCGATTTTATGACTTTTACGGTTTTTTCCTTATACTGCCCTCATATTTTTTTATACTTCCGCCAAGTGAAACCACATTTCCGAAACGATTTTTCAAATTATCAACCGTTTTTTCAAACTGCTCGACTTTTTTCGTATTTTCCGTATTGTCCTCAATCAAACTCATCTGTTCGTATACGTCATTCTCACCGACAAGGTTTGTTCCCGTTACAGATATCATTCGTATCGGTAATTTTAAATTCCAAGATTTTTTTACAAGTTCCATCGCCGCATTGCGTATATCTCTTGAAACATATGTAGGCTTTTCGAGTTTTTTCTGACGGCTTATACTCTTAAATTGCGGATCTTTTATCAATATTTGCACTGTCGTGCATTTCATATTTTTTCGGCGTAAACGTGCCGCAACACTGTCCGAAAGTGCATATATACCGCTCCGTACATCTTCTTCACCGACAAGATCCTGTCTGAACGTCATACCGTTGCCGACCGATTTCACTTTCTCTTTTTCGTATATTGATTTAACCGGCTCACTGTCAAGTCCGTTTGCGTATCTGTACAGCATATTCCCCGCTTTACCGAAATGCCTGACAAGGATATGTTCGTCATACTTTGCAAGCTGACCGATAGTTTTAACACCCAATCTTTCAAGTTCATCACCCGTCTTTTTGCCGACAAAAAGCAAATCTCTTACCGACAGTGGATATATAAACTGTTTCCAATTTGATTTTGAAAACACAGTTGTCGCGTCCGGTTTTTTATAGTCACTGCCAAGTTTTGCGAACACCTTGCAAAATGACACTCCGACTGAAATTGTAAGCCCTGTTTCCTCTCTTACAATTCTTCTAAGCTCGTTCGCAATCTTCACACCGTCACCGAACAGTCTTTTACTTCCCGTAACATCAAGCCAAGCCTCGTCAGGTCCGAACGACTCGACATAATCGGTGTACCGTTTATAAATATCCATAACCTGCTTTGAATACTTGTAATACAAATCATGGTGCGGTCTGACTATGACTAAATCGGGACACTTTTTCTTTGCCTGCCAAATTGTTTCGGCAGTTTGTATGTTGTACTTTTTCGCAAGCTCATTCTTTGCCAAAATAATACCGTGCCTGCTTTCCTCGTCACCGCCGACCGCCATAGGCACTTTTTTAAGTTCCGGATTTAATACACATTCCACCGACGCATAAAATGCATTACAGTCGCAATGAAGTATTGTTCTGTCCATCAGTTTTGCTTCCTTACAATCGTATAGTCGTCGCCCATTCTGAAATAATGGCAGTTATCGTTATTGCCCATCGTAAATCTGTACATTTCGTCCTCGTCCAAATTTATCGCACAGCAATAACATTCATATTCATCGTCATAATAGTAATTCATACAAAATTCACAGTTGGTTTTCATTTTTTAACACCTCTGAATATGATTATATCATAACGGCCTGCACTTTACAACAAATTTGTCTATGTCAAAATAATAACAATTATTGACTAAATGCACTGTTGTATTGTATAATAAAATTATTCATTATGATGGAGGATTTTACTATGGAATTTAAAGAAAATACTGATTTTGACCTTATCGGTTTAGGCGAAGTTATGCTAAGACTTTCACCTCCAAACAAAGAAAAGATTTCTCAAAGCGAAACATTTGAAAAAAATGCGGGCGGAAGTGAACTTAACGTTGTATCGGGTGCGGCAATGCTCGGTATTCGTTCGGCGATAGTTACAAAATTGCCCGAAAACAAGATGGGACATTTTATAAGAAATAAAATTCGTTACGGAAACGTGTCCGATGACTATATCATATACGACCACTCACCTCAAAAAAGATTGGGCGTTTATTACTATGAAAGCGGTGCTTATCCGCGAAAATCATCGGTAATTTATGACAGAGCAAATTCAAGTTTTTGTTCACTTTCTCTTGACGAACTTCCGGAGGATATATACGCAAAAACTAAGATTTTTCACATTTCAAGCATTACGCTTGCACTTGACCCATCACTAAAGGAAACGGCTATTAAAATGATACATAAATTCCACGAGGCAGGTGCATATATTTCATTTGACGTAAACTACCGTGCAAGTTTGTGGTCTGAAGAAGAGGCTAAAAAGACTGTTGAGGCGATATTCCCATATGTAGATTTTCTTTTCGTTTCGGAAGAAACATCAAGAAGGATGTTGCAGAGAACAGGTACTTTGGAAGAAATAATGAAAGGCTATGCCGACACTTACGGTTGCACACTTATTGCAACAACAAGACGTGAGGCTGTAAGCCCTACACACCATAATTTCAACTCAAAAATATATATGAACGGTAATTTCTATGAAGAAGAACCTTACAATAATATCGAAGTTATCGACCGCATAGGCTCGGGTGACGCATATCTTGCAGGTGTGCTTTACGGACTTATCAAGTTCGGTACTCCTGAAAGAGCAATCGAAATCGGCAACGCGCTTTCAGCTGTTAAAAACACTGTTGCAGGCGATATGTCAGCAAGCAGTATTGAAGAAATCGAAAGCGTTATTAAATCACACAAAGCAACAGGTCATCAAGATGAAATGGTAAGATAAAATAAAGGATAGCGACATATTTCCGCTATCCTTTTTTGTGTTCCTATTTAATTTCAATTCTTATTTTAAATTCAAATTCACTTTCATCAAAGCGATATTCTTCTTGTGTAAGCGGTCCACAGCTGTTTTGACCTATACCGTTTTGCTTATAATCAATACACAAAACAGTATCGTCGCATTTTTCAAGTTCAAAATTATGTTTCTTTTCGGTCAATTCCTCTTGCGTGTAATGCAACGCACTGAATGAAAACGGAGTATCCGAGCTTACTCTGATATTTTCCGTTTCAACATATCTTGTACCGAAATGACTTCCGTTTTCCTGTGGTTTTATATATGGTTCATACATATCCGAAACGGTTGTATTAAATTCATCAAGATATGTGCAAAGGTGCTTATCACTGTAACTTTCATACGGACCGTAGCCGTAATACTTGACGTTCTCGCCTTTAGTGAAAAATCTCAAACCAAATCGCGGAATTACAGGCAGATTTTCGCCCACTTTAACGCTCGACTGCATATCAATAATACCGTTTGCATAAATCGTCCATACGGTTTCAATATCCATATGCTTGCGCTGCACAACGGGAATAAGCGCATTATGACACTTTATCGTAACTGTATCAGTCACATCATAAGTACAGTCGTAGACGTAGCTTTGTTCTCTATGATAATCGGCATTTATCCAATCATGCATAATATTTCTGTCGTTGTCAGTCGGTGCTCTCCACATATTCCATTCAACAGGTCTTGTAACCGCATCGGAAAGTTTTTTGAAATTACCTGTTGATTTATCAAAGATATATTCAAAATTATTGCCTTTTATCGTAATGTTTCTGCCTTGCTCCGATACTTCAAAACTTCCGTCCGTATTGACAGTTTCAAGTTTCGGCACAGTGTCATTTACAATAAGTTGTTCAAAGCCTACTTCATATCCTTTTTTCGCCCAAAGCGTGTCGCTCTTTTGATATGCCTTAACCATTACGACATCACCATTCGGACGCGGAAAGCTCTTTTTTCCTCTCGGCGGAACATCAAATTCCATTCTTTCACCGTTGACTTCAAAATAAAGTTTATCGTCAAGCTCCGCAAAATCGTAACGATTTTCCACCACCATAATATTGCTGTATGATTTTATAGCAAACGGTTTAATAGCCTGCTTGTATTCCAAAAGTCCCGTATGAGGTCGTCTGTCGGGGTAAACAAGTCCGTCAACGCAGAAATTACCATCATTCGGATATTCACCGAAATCACCGCCGTAAAAATATTTACTGTCCCCCATATCAATAACATGGTCGCACCATTCCCAAGCGAATGCACCGAAAAATCCGTCATATCTGTATAGGCGGTCTATATATTCCTTTATACCGCCGGGGCCGTTACCCATTGCGTGTATAAATTCGCACTGCATATACGGTTTTACAACCGCCATTTGTTCCTTTTCTTTCTTGCCGAGTTTACTCTCCGAAAGATTTATCCATTCGCCCGCACCGCCGTATTCACTGCCTTTTCCAAGACTGACTCTGTGCCAAACCACTTCACCCGCATTTTCAAAATACTTGTCTATCCACTTATAATCCGCATACATGGTACTTTCAACATCAAGCATTGAGGTATCGTTTATATGTCCCTTCATCTGCCACATACTGCTTTCGTAATGCGTCAATCTTGTGGAGTCATATTCCTTAACCCATCTGCCAGCTTTCTCAAAATTCACGCCGTAACCGCCCTCATTGCCGAGTGACCAAATGCACACGCTTGTTCTGTTTTTATCGCGTATAACATTTCTCTGAACTCTGTCCAAAATTGCATTTTCCCAATCGGAATTTTGTGCAAGCAAGCCGAATGTAACGGCTTGTGAACCGCCGAAAAATGATGCTGTTCCGTGAATTTCAATATCCGATTCCGCAATAACATAAAAGCCGTATTCGTCGCACAACTGCATAAGCCACGGAGCATTTGGATAGTGACTTGTGCGAAGTGCATTGATATTGTGCTTTTTCATAAGCTTTAAATCTTTTTCAGCTTGCTCGCGGCTTATGGTATATCCTGTTACAGGGTCACTGTCATGACGGTTTACGCCTTTCATTTTTATCGGTTTATTATTAAGAAAAACAATTCCGTCATCAATTTTTATTTCTCTGAAACCGATTTTTTCGCGTATAACCTCATCTTCCGTTACAAGATACAATGTATATAAATACGGATATTCCGCGTTCCAAAGTATCGGTTTTTCAACCGTTATAGTTTTACTGTCCCCACTGTATATCTCGCCTTTTTCATTTTCAAGAACAAAGCTCACATCAGTGTCCGAATCTATTTCAATATTAATTTTTCCTTGAATATCTGTTTCGATTTTATAGTCGCGGATATGCTTCTGCGGACGATTTAAAATATACACATCTCTGAAAATACCGCTCATTCTGAACTTATCCTGATCCTCAAGATAACTTCCGTCACACCATTTAAAAACCAACACACAAAGTATATTATCGCCGTTTTTAACCTTATCTGTAATATCAAATTCAGATGTTGAATGTGATACTTGACTGTAACCGACAAATTCGCCGTTCACCCACACATAAAAACAAGAATCCACACCCTCAAAATTCAAATACTTCCTATAATCATTATCCGATTCAAAATGAGTTACATACGCACCGCACGGATTGTCATACGGAACATACGGCGGATTATACGGAAACGGATATCTTGTATTTGTATATTGATGGCGGTCATAACCTTGAGTTTGCCAACATGACGGTACAGGAATTTTATCAAAGCCGTCTATATTTCCGTCCTTAAAATCATCAGGAACATCATCAATGCAAGTGTAATACATAAAATTCCACTCACCGTTTAAATCCTGCTTTCTGTCATTCGTTCCCTTTCTTGCATTTTCTATATCAGAACACGGCATATAATACGCTCTGTTTTCTTCTGTATTAATATGCAATGTGTTTAAATCATTGTAGTATTTTTCAATCTGCATACCTTGTCCTCCTATTCATATTTTAGTATATCCGAGCGGTTAATTTTTGTCAATACGATTAGCAAATTTTTATTTTATCTGCATATCGGCAGATGTCAAGAAATTAGTTTTGATTCTGCGAAAATGAACTTGTCGGCGTACACAGGTACGTTAGAGTTTATTTTCGCTAAAAGTGCAAAGGCAAGCCGTATATTAAAGATAGGCTTGCCTTTTGTTTTTTATTAAATTATAAGAATAATATTTTGCACGTCCCAGACAATTTATTGACAATCTGAGGGGACACTGAATTTTAGTGTCCCCTTCTACTATTTTCCTTCACCTACACGTATTCTCGTAAGTGCTCTTTTTAATTTTATTTCAGCGGCTCTTTCTTCGTAGTCGGAAGCTTCTTTAATTTTCTTTTCCGCCGCCTCTTTTGCTCTCAACGCACGTTCAACGTCAATATCTTCGGACCATTCAAACGTACTTGCAACAAGTCTGACTGTTCCTTTTTTCACATTCAAAAGTCCTCCCGAACACGCCGCCGTTCTTACATCGCCGTTCGTTGTAACTCTTGCCACACCCGTATCGACAGGCGTTACATAATCGCAGTGACCACTCATAATACCGACGTCGCCCTCCGTTGTACGAACAAGTAATTTTTCCGCATCACCGTCAAACATAAGTCCGTCGGGCGTTACTATCTGCAAATGAAATGTATTCATAATCATTCACCCATTTTCTTTGCTTTTTCACGAACTTCGTCAATACCGCCCGCGAAAAGGAAACACGATTCGGGAATATCATCACATTTACCCTCGATAATTTCCTTAAAGCCGCGAATTGTTTCTTTAATCGGAACGTATTTACCTTGCATACCTGTAAACTGTTCCGCAACAGAGAACGGCTGTGACAAAAATCTCTGAACCTTTCTCGCTCTGTTTACGGTATTCTTGTCCTCTTCCGAAAGCTCGTCCATACCCATAATCGCAATAATATCCTGCAATTCGGTATATCTTTGAATTATACGCTGTACCGCTCTGGCTGTTTCGTAATGCTCCTTACCCACAACTTCGGGTGTCAAAATTCTTGACGTTGATTCAAGCGGATCAACCGCCGGATAAATACCCAACGAAGAAATCTGTCTTGACAAAACGGTTGTTGCGTCAAGGTGAGCAAATGTCGTTGCGGGAGCAGGGTCTGTAAGATCGTCCGCAGGCACATAGACAGCTTGTATCGAAGTTATAGAACCGTTCTTTGTAGATGTAATTCTCTCCTGCAAAGCACCCATTTCAGTAGAAAGTGTAGGCTGATAACCGACCGCCGACGGAATACGTCCGATAAGTGCCGAAACCTCCGAACCGGCTTGTGTAAATCTGAAAATATTATCAATAAACAAAAGCACGTCCTGATGTTGCTTATCTCTGAAATATTCAGCCATTGTAAGTCCCGAAAGCGCAACTCTCATTCTTGCACCCGGCGGCTCGTTCATCTGACCGTAAACAAGCGCAGTCTTATTGATAACGCCCGACTCTTTCATTTCATTATAAAGGTCGTTACCCTCTCTCGTTCTTTCGCCGACACCGGCGAAAACACTGATACCGCCGTGTTCCTTAGCGATATTATTGATAAGCTCCATTATAAGAACAGTCTTGCCGACACCGGCACCGCCGAAAAGACCGATTTTACCGCCTTTTGCATACGGTGCAATAAGGTCAACAACCTTAATACCCGTTTCAAGTATTTCCGTTGTCGGATTTTGTTCTTCGTATGTCGGCGGCTCACGATGTATACACCATTTTTCTTTTGTTTCGGGATTAGGCATATTATCAACCGCATCACCCAAAACGTTAAAAATTCTTCCGAGTGTTTCTTCACCGACAGGCACTTTAATTCCCTCACCTGTGTCAACGGCGTCCATACCTCTGACAAGTCCGTCCGTCGAGCCCATCGAAATACATCTGACAACATTGTCGCCTATATGCTGTGCAACTTCCGCAACAAGCCTTTGACCTTTATTGTCAATTTCAATGGCATTTAAAATATTAGGCAATTCACCGTCCTCAAACCTTATATCAAGGACAGGACCTATTATTTGAACTATTTTTCCAACGTTATTCATATTTTCAAATCCTTTTTATATATTATTCGCACCTGATATTATCTCTGTAAGTTCCTGCGTGATTGATGCCTGTCTTGCCCTGTTATATTCGAGGCTCAGATTTTCAATCATTTCCGACGCATTGTCCGTTGCGGATTCCATCGCATTTCTTCGTGCCGATAATTCCGACGCAACCGATTCCGACACAGCACCGTACACCATTCCGGAAATATAATAAGGTATTATCTGTGCAAAAGTTTCCTCTGCGTCAGGCTCATACACAATAAGGCTGTAATTCATATTACGCATACCCTCTTTTGTATGCTCAACTCTTATCGGCAGAACATTTTCCGTCTTAGGCTCTTGCGTAAGCATATTGACAAAACTTGTATACGAAAGAATAAGGTGCGTAAATTCGCCCTTTTCATACGCCTTTGCCAATAAACTTCCTATTGCGTGACAATCGGAGATTTTTATATCGCCTGCTTTGGCATATGTGTCGGTATACACATTATCTTCACCGAAATGCTCCACAACCTTTTTACCTATCGGAAAAATTATATCTCCGTCTTTTATGTCAAGAGATTTAAACAAATTGTTGTTATATCCGCCTGCAAGCCCTCTGTCACCGGCTATAACAATATGACAAGTTTTTCCCTCTCTTTCACGCGTAAATACAGAACTGAAATCCTTATTATCCTTTGCTATATCTTCAAGCGTTTCGTGAAGTATATTAAAATACGGCTTTGAACGCTCAATACTCTCGGACGCTTTACGCATTTTTGACGCGGCAACAAGCTCCATGGCTTTTGTTATCTGCATAGTCGAGCTTATACTCTTTATTCTGTTTTTTATTGTCTTCATTGATGAAGCAGACATCAGAGCATCCCCCCCTACTTTACAAAACGTTTCTTACAATCTTCAACAGATGAACGGATTTTTTCTTCACATTCTTTACTCATTTCACCTGTGTTTTCAATCGTATCTATTATATCATGTGCATTATTTTCAATATACTCAAATAATGATGTTTCAAATTCCTGTATTCTTTCAACAGGTATATCTTCAAGCAAATCGTTTATAACCGCATAAATAATTACCACTTGCAATGATACTCTTATCGGCGTGTTTCTTCCTTGCTTTAGCACTTCAACTATTCTCTCACCCTTTGCAAGACGCATTTTTGTGTCTTTATCAAGGTCCGAGCCGAACTGTGCGAATGCTTGAAGTTCTCTGTACTGTGAATACGAAAGTTTCAGACTTCCGGCAACTTTTTTCATTGCCTTTATCTGTGCGTTACCGCCTACACGCGACACGCTTATACCGGGATTGACCGCCGGCATAATGCCCGAATGGAATAATTCCGTTTCAAGGAATATCTGTCCGTCCGTAATTGAAATTACGTTTGTCGGTATATATGCCGAAACATCGCCCGCCTGTGTTTCTATAATCGGCAATGCCGTAAGTGAGCCGCCGCCCAAATCCTCCGACAATCTCGCCGCTCTTTCAAGCAATCTTGAATGTAAATAGAATACATCGCCCGGATACGCCTCGCGTCCCGGTGAACGTCTTAAAAGCAGCGACAACGCTCTGTATGCTACTGCGTGTTTTGACAAATCGTCATACACAATCAAAACGTCCTTGCCTTTATACATAAAATATTCGCCCATTGCACAACCTGCATACGGTGCAATATATTGAAGTGCCGGCATTTCAGACGCCGTTGCGGAAACGACAATCGTATAATCCATCGCACCGGCCTTTTCAAGCGTATCAACGATTGACGCAACCGTTGAACGCTTTTGACCTATCGCAACATAAATACAAAGTACGTCCGTATCTTTTTGGTTTATAATGGTATCAACCGCAATCGCCGTTTTACCTGTTTGTCTGTCACCGATTATAAGTTCTCTCTGACCTCTGCCAATAGGTATCATAGAGTCAATCGCCTTTATACCTGTCTGCAAAGGCACGCTTACAGACTTACGTTCGATAATTCCCGATGCCGGAGACTCGACAGGTCGTGTTTCGGTTGTGTTTATCGCACCCTTGCCGTCAATAGGGTTTCCGAGAGCGTCAACAACACGACCCAAAAGTGCATCACCAACGGGAACGTCTGCAACACGTCCGGTACGTTTCGCGATACTGCCCTCTTTTATTCCCGTACCATCACCGAGAATAACAACGCTGACGTTATCTTCTTCAAGGTTCAGCGCCATAGACATAACTCCGCCGTCAAGCTCGATAAGCTCACCGGCCATACACGCATCAAGTCCGTGTATACGTGCAATTCCGTCACCGACTTCTATAACGTAACCCGTTTCTGTTTCGCGTATTATATTATCGTAATTTTTAATTCTGTCCTTTATAACTTTGCTTAAATCCTGCATCTTCTACTCCTATGCTATATCAAAGCTTTTTTTAAATCTTCAAGTCCTGATTTTATACTTGAATCAATCCGTATACCATCTGTTTCGATTATAATTCCGCCTATACATTTTTTATCAACGTGCATTTTCAAAAATACTTTTCCGCCTGTTTTCTTTTCAAGTTTCTGCAATAGTTTTTCTTCCAAATGCTTGCCGATAGGCTTTGCTGTTGTAACATTAACAATTTTTATACTATTGTCCTCATTATACAGCTTTTCATATGTTTTAAAACATTCCCCGATGTGATGTACACTATGCTTTTCCGAAAGTAACTTTAAGAAATTCAAAACATATCTGTTCACCTTGCCCAAGAAATCTTCGTTGAGTATCTCCATAAGGTCATCACGTTCGATTTGAGGTGCATCAAGTATTTTAACATATGCAGGGTGTTCGTTAAATAACGAAACAATCCCCTCAAGATCAACCAAAATCTCTCTTGACATCCCCTCATCTTTTGCAAGGTCGTAAAGCGAGGCACCGTAAGTCTGTGGTGCAGACATATAAATCACCTACATTCTATCAATAATATCAGAAATTAGTTCTTCATCATCACTGTCAGTTAATTTTTTGCCTATAATTTTTTCTGCCGCATCGACAGCCATAGACGCAATCTCTCTCTTTGCGTCAGTGACTGCGTTCTGCTTATCTTGTTCAATCTGCTTTTGACTCTTTTCCATTATATACCGAACTTTTTCATTTGCCTCATTTACAATAGATTCAGAGCGTCTGTCCGCTGTTTCAACCGCCGATTTTATTATACCGTCAGCCTCATTTTTTGCAGACAAAAGTTTTTCTTCGTATTCACTTTTAAGGCTTAGTGCCTTATCGTTGGTTTCCTCTGCCTGTTTATACGAATTTTCGATTTCTTCTGCGCGTTCATCAAGTATCTTCGTTACAGGTTTAAACAAAAACTTCTTTAAAAGCAGAAACAATATGAGCAGGTTTGCCCACGTAAAAATCATTGTCCATGTGTCTATGGATACAAAAGGCAAATATTCATTCATTTGCTCTCATCCTTTCGCTGTTTGATTAAAGAAGTCCTATAAGCGGATTTGCAAACAATAAAATCAATGCGACAACAAGACCGTAAATACCTGTTGATTCCGCAACCGCACAACCAAACAACATTGTTGAAGTAATTGCGCCCTTTGCCTCAGGCTGTCTGCCGACTGCCTCTGCCGCCTTACCTGCCGCAAAACCTTGTCCTATACCCGGTCCGACACCTGCTATCATTGCAAGTCCCGCACCTATTGCCGACGCCGCTAATATAATTGCTCTTTCCATTTTTTAAATCTCCTTTGTTTTATATTTATTGTTGTTTTTTATTTTTGTTTTTTAGTCGCCTGCACCTTGAACAAACACCATCGTAAGCATACAGATTATATATGCCTGCAAAAAGCTTGTGAACAGGTCAAAGTAAACCGAAAGTATTGCCGGAATACCGACTTGTAAAATCGGTATTGTTGCAAAGAAATCATTTGGTATCCACGAAAGTATAACACTGCTAAGACTCGCCAAACCGCCGTATACAAGTGATGTTATAACAAGACCTGCGGCAATATTACCGAAATGACGGAACGTCATTGAAACAGGATTTGCGATTTCACTTATAAGGTTAAGCGGTGTTATAACCGGTACAGGTTCGGTAAACGATTTAAGCCAACCGAAAACACCGTGATTTTTGATGTTCGTCACTTGTATCATAAGGAACGTCACTATCGACCACGAAAGTATAACGCTTAAATCAGCCGTTATCGGTCTTAAACCCGTAAGCGACGATAAACTTCCGACTATCGAAAATATAAAAAGCGTTCCTATATACGGTGCGAACGACATATATTTTTCACCCATTGTATCCTTTACAAGATTGTAAAGCATTGTAATGAGTTTTTCTGCCGCAAGTTGTTTCTTTGACGGATTTCTTACTCGCATACCGTGTGTCAGCCATACAGACACTATCACGAGTGCCGCCATTATAATCCACATATTGACTATACTTTCGGTTACTTTAATTCCACCGAAAAGCGGTATCTCAAATAAAACCTTAGGTCCGTTCATCTTCTGACACTTCCCTTTCCTTTTTTCTCGTAAGATTTAGTATAAATATAGAAATCTGCGGGAATATAAGCGGAATTATAACGCATACATAGTTTAAATAATCAACCTTTGTTGCCCAAATTACCGCAAGTGCAATAAGTGCCAGCCTACCTATATAACCGACCCCCATAAGTCCGGACGCACCTTTTTGCTTTGACACACATCTTTCAAGGATAATTCCCATAAGTGCAAAGTTTAAAATTGCCACCGCACATCCGAGAAGTGTTCCGAATATTGCAGATAAACCGAAAAACTTTGTCGGCAAAGTAACAAGCACTTGCACCGCTCCGAGTATGATTACACCTATTGCAATATTTCTTATTTCGACAAGTAAAGTCTTTGACACATATTTCCCCTCTTTCTCTTTTTGATACTATATCTATTTTACCATAATACTTATTATTTTCAACCCTTAGTTTTCCGACAAACGTATATTTTTAAACAATTTTATCGTTATTTGTCGTTTATTCTTTCATTTTCTCACTTATACACAAATTTATCCTTTTCTTTGTTGCACTTTGCACAAAGAATAATGAGTATATTTTCACTTTTTGTTTAATTGTCTTAATTGGAAAGTGTGTTGACTTTCTTCTTATTAATACTAATCATAAATATTGTGCCGATAATCGCCGAAATAATCTCTGATATAGGAAATGTCAGCCATACAAGCCACGCATTATCCATAGATTGAATTGCCAAAAAAGAAAATCCCCAAGCAACCGGCAATACAAATAAAATTTGTCTGCATACCGAAATTATAAGTGATTCAATACCGCTTTGAAGTGCCTGAAAAATACCCTGATATGCAATATTAGCACCTGCAAATATAAAACTTACGGCTATAATACGCATTGCACTTACGCAAAGACTTTGCGTTGTTCCCGACAATCCGAAAACAGCCGAAAACGGCAAAGCAAAAATTTCAAGAAGTGCTATGCCTATTACCATTATTATAAATGTATATAACATTCCGTATTTTATACCGTCTTTAACTCTCTCTTTGTCACCTTTACCGTGATTGAATGAAATTATAGGAGTTATTGCATCTCTCAGTCCAAATGCCGCAAACAATATAAACTGTTGTATTTTATAGAAAAGTCCGTATGCCGTAACCATTGCCTCATCTATTCTGACAAGTATTATGTTAAAACCGTATGTCATTGCCGACATAAGCGCCTGTGCTATAATTGCAGGAAATCCTATCGCATATATTTCTCCTATTATTTTTATTGACGGTTTCATATATTTTATGCCGTTTTTTATCGACTTATTCAATTTCAAATGAAAAACAAGCGCAACAATACAAGATGCTATTTGTCCGATAACCGTAGCATATGCCGCACCCTTTACTCCCATTTGCGGAAGTCCGAACAATCCGTAAATCATTATCGGGTCAAGAATTATATTTATAACCGCACCCGTTATTTGTGCAACAGTCGAATACAGCGACAGTCCCGTTGCCTGAAGCATTTTTTCAAATATTGAAAAGAACACAATACCCATCGATATTACACTGCAGATACTCAAATAATCAGTTGCCATATCGTATATCTGTGAATTTGTTGTCTGTGTACCTATGTATACACCGACTCCGAAAATTCCGAATATAAGGCAAAGCACATATATGATTATCGCCAAAAGCATCGCATTTCCGCCTACTCTTGCCGCCTTTTTACTGTCACCCATACCAAGGCATCTCGATAAAAGTGCATTCGTTCCCACTCCCGTACCTATGCTTACCGCCACCATAAGCATTTGTATCGGAAATGCAAGCGTCAAAGCGTTTAATGCCATTTCTCCCGTACCTTGCATATTTGATACAAACGCACTGTCCACAATGTTATAAACCGCTTGCAATACCATTGATATTATCATAGGTGCTCCAAGCGTTAGCATTAGTTTGTTTACAGGCATTGTCCCCATTTTGTTAATTGATTTTTCCATATCGTTATCCTCCTAAAATTATTGAGCAAAAAAATAAAGCGTAAATCCATAAATCTGGATTTACGCTTTTCGCCACTCGACTACTCGAATTATACCTCATATAAAGCTAAAAAGTCAAGATATTTTTTAAAATCCCAACGGAATTTTGAACAGAATAAATGTCATTAACAGCAATGTCCATGATACCATAAAGATAACCGAATACGGAATCATCATTGATATTAAGTTACCTGCCGTAAATTCCGGTTTATACTTTCGCATATACATAAGCACCACTCCCGCATACGTCATAAGCGGTGTTATGATATTCGTTGACGAATCGGCAATTCTGTATGCAGCCGCGACAACGTCCGGCGTCATTGAGCTGTTTACACGGTATAGCATCGGCACAAAAATCGGTCCGAGCAACATCCATTTTGAACTCAATCCGCCGACAAACAGATTAATAAATCCTGTTATCAATATAAAGCCGATTATAAGCAATATCGGCGAATTTGACGCACCGACCGTCTGCAAGCCCATTGCTCCGATATACGTTATATACGTTCCCAAGTTTGTATAAGTCAAAAGTGACAGGAAGTTATAGCTGAAGAACGTCAAAACAATCGCATATCCAATTGTACCGATTTGCTTGGACATAGCTCCGACCATATCGCTGAGTTTTCTGAACTTACCCACGGCATATCCGTAAAACATTCCCGGGACAAAGAATATGAATGTAATTATCAATATGATGTTATCAAGAAACGGTGTTACGGTTTTACCTGTTTCGTCAACGTATGACGAAAGCGGTCCGAATCCAAGCAATGCCACTGCTGCAAGTGCTGTCAAAAGTCCCGCACCCGACCACCAAAGTGCTCTTTTTTCTTTATCCGAAACAACAAATTCACTTACATTTATATCTGACGGAATTATATATTTCTGTTTTTCAAATTTAGGTTTTACAAACTTTATTGTAACAAATCCGCCTATTATTACAAGCATTACCGTTGACGCAAGCATAAAATAATAGTGCATTGTCACAGGATTTATCGCTTTTCCGAGATACGAAACGAACGGTATATTCTGACTGCTTGCAAAAGCCTCCGCATTTGTACCGATTATAACGTCAACAACCGTTGCCGGTATCAAATTTGCACTGAATCCTGCACTTACGCCTGCAAACGCCGCCGCCATACCTATAAGCGGATTTTTTCCTATACCGACATATAAAAGTCCGGCAAGCGGTATCAAAATCAAATATCCTGCATCTGTCGCAATATTACTCATTATTCCGAGAAATACAAGCACAAACGGCAGCAGCTTATCCGATATATTTGTACCCATACGTCTTATAAGTGCCGACAAAAGTCCCGATTCTTCCGCTATGCCTATACCAAACATTACTATTAATATAGTACCTACTATACCTCCGGCATATCCGAGCCAATTATCAAGTATCGCATTTGAGAATATCCACCTCACATTTTCGGCAGTGAACATATTTTTAATCTCATAACTCACACTTGTACCGTCAGCCGAAGTCATAGAGAATGTATTTCCTCCAAATATCCCCGTTACAACAAGTACCAATATATAAAGCAATATAAAAATTATAACAGGGTCAGGTATTTTCTGTCCGAGTTTTTCAATTATTCCGATTTTATCTTTTTTACGCAAAACAAAAATCACTCCCTTCTGTATGATACTATACCATACGGGAGTGATTTAATTCAACGAACAATATATGCCAAAAGCTATTTGATAACTATTGTCTTGATGATTTGATTTTGAACAGGTACATCGTCCATACCCATATCAGTTAGTGAATGAGTTTCGGTTTCCGCAATTTTATCCACATATTCCATACCCGATGTCACCTTACCGAATGACGCATACTGACCGTTAAGCGACGGACTGTCTTGGTGCATAATAAAGAACTGACTTGACGCACTGTCCATACTTATCGCCGTTCTTGCCATTGATATAACACCTCTTTCGTGAGGTATCATATTAAAACTTCCGTTTTGCAAGAATTCACCTGTTATTGTATCCGTTTCGTGCTGTGTCATATCGGTATCATAGCCGCCGCCCTGAATCATAAAGTCCTTTATAACTCTGTGGAACACAAGCCCGTCATAGAAATTTTCATTTGCAAGTTTAACAAAATTTGCAACCGTTTTCGGTGCAATATCCGGATAAAGTTCAAGCTCAATATTACCGCCGTCCTCAAGTTGAATTTCAGCTCTTACAATATTTCCCGTATCATCCGCATAATTTTTATATGCGTCATATTTTTCGGCAAAAGCCTTTTCATATGATTCAAATTTCTTTGCAAGTCCTTCTTCTACATTTTTCTTTGTGTAGTCGATTGTAACGGTTGATGTACCGCCGTCCCAATTAACCGTTGCGCCGAACATTTCCGATATTGCTCTTAGCGGTACCATTGTGTAGTCATTCATTATAGTCGGTGATACGTCCATTACAGTTGTATCTTCAAGCGCAGTTGCCGAAGTTTTAAATGCGTGGTCTTTGTCAATCCAAGTAAAATACAGATTACTTCCGTCACAAAGTGTTATACCCTTTGTATCTGCGTCCCACGACACGTCACAGCCAAGTGCCTCCGAAACGTCTCTAAGAGGTACGAGTGTTCTTTCTTCAACAATTACAGGTGCCATTTCGGGATGAATTTCCTCACCGTTTACCTTTACCGTAATATCACTCGCCTGTACTGTCGGAACCATTGCCATTGTCACCGTCATTATTGACGCCAACATTAAGCTTAACTTTCTCATTCTTATTTCTCCTTTTCTTACTCTTAAATTCTTCAATCATTTTTTGTGTTTCTTCAATTTCCTCTGTTGTTTTCATAAGCGGAATAAAACTTTTCGCAATCTTTCCTTTACCTCTGTGCTTTATGTAAAGTATTCCGATAATCGAAAATACAACCGCACCGATACAGTTTACCATAAGGTCTTTCATTGTATCGATTATTCCGACATCAAGATACCCTCCCTCTATAACGTACTGTCCTCCGTTATAGTTCACAATCGTACTTGTTATGCCGTTTAAGCTGACTGTGCCGTTAAGTCCGTTCGGGTTAAGCGTTGCGGAATGTATTGCATTCACGATAAAATCTTTCTGCATATCCATTCCGAAAATTTGGTCCATACCAAACTCAAAGAACTCCCAAACAACTCCGACCGTCATAGAAAAACAAAATGCCACGAACGCTACAAAAAACGGTGACATATTAATATGAAATCTCGGGTCTTGATTTAAAATATCAATAAGTGCAAAGCCTATCGCCGCCATTATAAATCCGTTAATTGTATGGAGTATAGTGTCCCAATACGGAAAAATCGTATAAAAACTTTGTATCTCACCGAGTATTTCCGCCGCGAATATGAATAGTAAAATTACAACTTCAAGCATTGTCGGTAATTTTATGTTCAATTTTAAGTCTACAAATCTCGGAATGTTAAATAAAACCAAAGTTAGCAGACACAGAAATACATTATAGAAATTTCTGTTGAATATTTCCGCTACCATTGTTAAAACAACCAGAATTTGAAGAACAAGCAACAGTACAAACCTACCTTTTTTTCCGATCCTCTTCATAATATATTCTCCTTTAACAATAGTATAGATTATTATATCATAATCCGACATTTTTTTCAATAAAAATGTTTACAGTATGTTCACTTTTTGCAGGGTAATATTTACTGTACAAAATTTGTTTTTTGTGATATAATAAGTAAATAGAATTGATTGAACGATTTTTAGGAGCGTGTTATTATGAAAAAAAGCGATCTTACAAAACTTATTGCAATCGGTGCGGCTGTAACAGCGGCTGCCGCCACTACTGCGATTGTTATTTCAAAGCACAAAAAACACAAAACAATGCTTGCAGAACACACAAAAACTCTTACGAAAAAGCAGGCATATATCACAGGCGGAGGACTTTCCGCATTTGCGTCAGCACTTTATCTTGTGCGTGACTGCGGTTTCACTCCGGAGAATATTCATATATTTACAAACGGTACTCGCGACTGCGGCAACAACGAAACAGGCTTTATCTGCCGTCGCGGAAAAACTATAAGCATCAAAGACAGTATGAATTTCTTTGACCTTATCAGCGATGTTGATTCTTTGGATATTCCTGATTTGACGGTATGCGATGAAATACTTAATATTTATCGTGCAAATATTTATCCGCGAAGTGTGACTTTGATTGATCAAGACAAGAACGTTATAGACAGTTCAAAAATCAAGATTTCAAAATCACACAGAAACGCAATACTTGCACTTATACAGTCAAAACGTTCGCAAATTCAGTCTGCGTCGATATTTGACGTTATGGACAGCGATTTCTTCCTTTCACCGTTCTGGAAACTTATTTCCGCATTATACGGTTTTACCGAAGAATCAAGTGCATATGAATTTGTAAACTGTATTGCAAATATGGATAATATGCTTTCGGGTATCATTCCGAATGATTTTGACAGATACGAAGAAATTGTCAACCCTCTAAAAGAGCATTTGAAGAAAATCGGTGTTGACATAAGAGAAAATGCGGTTGTTACCGATATTGATTTTGAAAACGACAATGCCGACTCAATTCACTTTACGGACGGTGCAACAAGAAAGACTTTCTATCTTAATGACGGCGATATTTGTATTATGCCTACCGATGAAATGGCTGACTGCGAATCTTTCGGCAGTTTCAACGAACCTGCTCCGAAACTTTATTCAAAGCCGTTTGAACTTTGGGAAAAGCTTGCTGAAAAGCACCCGTCATTCAAGTCACCTGACTTGTTCTTTGATGAATTTGAGGGTAATATGTCAGAGGAATTTACAATTACTCTTTCAAACAAACTTTTGCCTGAGCTTATCGACAAAGTTACTTGCGGTGCCTTAGGTCGCAACGGTATTATCGTGCTTGACGATTCAAATTGGAAAATGACAGTTTGTGCGGTACCGTCAACTTATTTTAAAGACCAAAGCGAAGATATTACAGTTTTGTGGGGCTGTGCTATGCGACCTAATTGTGACGGTGACAGAAGCGGTAAAACTATGACTGAATGCAGCGGTGCCGAAATTTTATATGAACTTGTTTCATGCTTTAACCTTGATGAAGTTTGGGACGATATTTGCGAAACGGTAGTAAACGTAATTCCTTGCCACAGACGTTACGGTACATCATATTTATCACCTGTTAATTCAAAACTTGAAATAATTCCGACAGGTATAAAGAATTTTGCGGTTTCCGGCGATTTTGCCGAATCGGATAACGATACAGTATTCTCGGAAGAATATATCGTTTCAACCGCACGCACCGCATCATATAAACTTATGAAAACAAACAGAAAAATGTTTGAAAGTAAACCGAAATCATTCAGAGAAGTAAAAAAATCTTTAAAAAACTTGGTAAAATAATTTGTTTTTAAGGTTATTTTAAGGTTTCAATATTATAATACAGTTAAAGAATTGATAATTATTAAATCAATTCACGATAATTTTTTCATTTTTTTCTTCATAAAAAAGCAGAGCCATTAAGGCTCTGCTTTTTTGTGCTGTTATAAATTTATATGTTCTTCGGAACAGGCTCACCGAATATCGGAAGTCCGTTTTCATCATATTCAAACACTTTCGCTCTTGCGTGGCGGTTGTTATCGTGAAGCGGATCGCCTTTGATTTCCTTATAGTTTCGGCTGTGATATATAAGCACGTCTTTATCGTTATCGGTCGTGAAACAGTTATGTCCAGGTCCGTACTGCTTATTCTCCTCGCTAGTTTTAAATACAGGCTTGTCGCTCTTATGCCACGACTTTATATCAAGCAAATCGCTGTTTTCATCAGCCCAAAGCATTCCCATACAGTATCTCCAACCTGTATCGGACGCCGAATATGTAACGATAACTTTACCGTTTCTGACAAGTACCGCCGGGCCTTCGTTCACTTTAAATCCCTGCACTTCCCAATCATACTCCGGTGTTGTAAGAATCATCGGCTTTGTTGCAAGAGTCCAAGGATTTTTCATTTTTGCAATATACACGTCAGATACATCTGCAGGCTCTGTCTTTTGTGCCCAAAGTACATATTGTTCACCCTTATGTATAAATGTGGTCATATCAAGTGAAAAACTTTCCACTCCCACATCAATTCTGCCCTTTTCAATCCACTTACCCGTCATAGGATTTTTGTCCTCGCACATAAGCAGATAAGGTCTTATTTCCCATACGTCTTTTGCGTCACCGGCGGTGAAATAAATATACCACACACCGTCTATATAATGAAGTTCAGGCGCCCAAATATGTGAGCCCATTTCACCTGTCGGATGCTTTTTCCACACTACTTCCGAATCAGCCGTCAAAAGTCCGTTAAGAGTCTTTGCACGTCTTATCTCAATACAGTCATACTGTGGCATTGTACCTGTGAAATAGTAATATCCGTCAGTATGCAGATACACAAACGGATCTGCTCGCTGATACACCAAAGGACTGTTATATTCATATTTCTTATCCATATTATTTTCTCCGTTTCGCTTTTATATTTTTATATTATCTATTATAATAGCTTACAACGGTTTTGTAAATAATTATTTTTGAAATTGTCTGCCTGTATTGTCTATCACATAATTATCTTTGTAAATAAGTTCCGACACAGTTACAAATTCATATTTGCACTCCAATGCCTCCAAAATTTTCGGCAGAATTGCCGCCGTATTCTTTGTGCCGTTATGCAAAAGAATTATGTCGCCGTTTTGCGTGCGTCTGACACTTCTTTCATATATATCCTGTGTCTCCGCGTCACCGTAATCAATTCCGTCCACCGACCACTGAATATACATTCTTCCGCTATCCTCCGCCGCTTTCACGACAGTGTTATTATATCCTCCTGACGGCGCACGCATAAGGTACGGTCTTTCACCGGTTATGCTTTCAACAATTCCGTCACATTTATCAAGGTCGGCTGTAATCGCCTCTGCCGACATTTTCGTATAATCCGCGTGATTATATGAATGATTGCCGATTTCATGTCCCCTGTCATAAATTTTCTTCAAACTTTCGGAATACTTTTCAGCCCAATCACCCACAACGAAAAATGTCGCCTTGCAATTATACTTGTCCAACGTATCAAGAATTGAGTCAATATCATCATCGTTCCACGCACAGTCAAATGTCAGTGCAATTTTATTGTCGTCCCTCTCCACGCTGTAAATCGGAATTTCTCTGCCGTTTACATTAAACACGCTTACCGCTCTTGAAGTCGTAAACCAAATTATCGGTATAACCGCAAAAATCAGTAATGCTATTATAATATGCTTTAATTTAATAACATAAAAATTCAAAATGCCGACCTCCTAAAATATATCTGCTTAATATATCTTATTCGTGTCGGCATATGTTTATGACATCACAAAAGCCATGACGGAAGTTTATTTTTCTTTTCTTCTTTCTTTTCCTCGATCGGTTTTGTTTCTTCTGTTTTCTCGATTTTGATTTCAATCTTTTTAACCTTTGTCACGTCCTTTTTCTTCGGTGCGGTTCTCTTAGGTTTTGCCTGCTTTTTCGGCGTATCGTTTTCTAAATTTTTGATACATTCTTCTATTTCTTCGTCAGTTTCAAGAGGCTCACTTTTAAATCTGTCCGCAAAAAGCTTGCCCTCTCTTTCGTGAGTTCTGTTGAAATATCTCGCATAGCTTGTCGTGACAGGTTTCATTGTCATTGAAATTCCCTTTTCACCCTCTTTTACAACAAGACGAATTTCCGACTTTGTAAGATAATAGCTATGTACAATACCCGTTGCGAAATTCTTTTCAAGAATTTCAACAAACATTTTTTTATCCTCGTCTGTTACAAAAAGTTCATTGCCTTTCAGCGTAATATAATAATTACCGCTTTTACTTATCTCTCTTGCCTTTCTTGCCATTTAGTGTCCCTCCTTTTCTTACATTATAACACATTTTCGGAGGGGACACTAAAACATTTTGATTACAATTTAAAGACAAGTTGGTTATAAATACAGGCAATACGGAATAGTTATATCGTATAAAACAGAGGAGGTATAAAAATGCAAACATACCACAATAAAACCGTACAGCAAACCGCCGAATTGCTCGGTACGGATATAAAAACAGGACTTACACATGACGAGGTAAAGAAACGACTTCACCATTACGGCAAAAACGAACTTATCGAAAAAAAGAAAAAGAACATATTTATAAAATTCCTTGAACAATTTAATGATTTTATGATAATTATACTTCTTTCCGCCGCTGCGGTATCATTTATAACGTCAATTATGCAAGGTGACGCGGATATAACAGAACCTGTAATAATTCTTGCAATCGTCATATTAAACGCATTGCTCGGAGTTATTCAAGAAAAACGTGCCGAAAAAAGTCTTGAGGCTTTAAAGAAACTATCATCACCCCATGCCTGTGTACTCAGAAACGGCAATGAGCTTAATATTCCTGCCGCGAACGTTGTTCCCGGTGATATACTTATAATATCGGCAGGCGATCTTGTTGCCGCAGACTGCCGTCTTGTCACATCTAACAACCTCACAACAGACGAATCCTCTCTTACCGGTGAATCTGTAAACGCCGAAAAAGACGCATCGGTTGTACTTGAAGAATTCACGGCACTTGGGGACAGAAAAAATATAATCCTTTCTTCCACCTCCGTAACAGGCGGAAAAGCCACCGCGATAGTTACAGGCACGGGAATGAATACGGAAGTCGGACACATTGCGAATATGCTCCTTGATGATGAAACACCGCAGACACCGCTTCAGCTAAAGCTTGCCGATACAGGCAAAACGCTCGGTATTGCCGCACTTTTCGTATGCCTTGTTATTTTTATTGTCGGTCTGTTCCGTCATCTTCCGCCGTTTGATATGTTTATGACAGCCGTTTCTTTGGCGGTTGCCGCAATACCTGAGGGACTTCCGGCAATAGTTACGATTATGCTTGCAATCGGCGTAATGCGTATGTCAAAACATAACGCAATAGTACGAAACCTTCCGTCTGTCGAAACGCTAGGCAGTGCGTCCGTAATATGCTCCGACAAAACAGGCACTTTAACGCAAAATAAAATGACTGTAACTTCATTTTATACGTACGATGAAAAAAAGCTGATACGACTTTGTTCGATGTGCTGCGACTGTGATGAGGGACACAAAAGTCCGACAGAAAGTGCAATACTCGCCGCCGCAAAAAAACACGGTTTTGACAAGTCCGTACTTGACAAAAAATACAGACGTATTGCCGAAATACCTTTCGACTCGACACGCAAACGAATGACTACAATACACAGGGACATAAAAGGTTATAAAACAATAATAAAGGGTGCATTGGAATTTGTACTTCCGCTATGCACCGATATTTATAACGGTCAAAAGTCTATTCCGCTTACTTCACAGAGCAAGCGAAAAATTGTATCCGAAAATTCAAAAATGACTTCGGACGGTTTGCGTGTAATCGCGGTTTGTTATCGTGATGATTACACAAAGACAGCCATCAACGAAAACAATATGGTATTTATCGGTCTTATCGGCATTGAAGACCCACCGCGAAAAGAGGCAAAGCAATCTGTAGAACTTTGTAAAAGAGCAGGTATTCGTCCTATTATGATAACAGGCGATCACGCAGAAACGGCTTTATCTGTTGCGAAAAAAATCGGAATTGCGGACGATAATTCAAAGGTTATGACAGGCGATATTCTTGAAAAAATATCGGACAACGAACTTGCACTCACAATAAATCAATACAACATATTTGCACGCGTTACTCCGAGCCATAAAATGAAAATTGTAAAAGCGCTTAAAGCCAACGGTGAAATTGTCGCAATGACAGGTGACGGTGTAAATGACGCGCCTGCACTTTCCGCCGCCGATATTGGATGCAGTATGGGCATAACAGGTACGGACGTTGCAAAATCAGCATCCGATATGGTGCTTACGGACGATAATTTTGCTACTATTATATATGCAGTCCGTGAGGGCAGAAGTATTTTTTCAAACATCAAAAAAGCGGTACAATTTTTGCTTTCAAGCAACATAGGCGAAATTCTGACTGTATTTTCAGGTATTATGTTCGGTTGGTCGTCACCGCTTACCGCTATACAGCTTTTATGGGTAAATCTTGTTACCGACTCACTTCCTGCAATCGCTTTAGGACTTGACACTCCCGACAGAGATATAATGGATAAACCGCCGCGTTCACCGAAAAAAGGTTTATTTGCCGACGGACTTTGGCTGACAATTATATTTGAGGGCTTGATGATAGGTGCACTCGCACTTTTGGCATTCACCATAGGTGCAAACATCTTCGGCGGTATTACAGCAGGTCGTACAATGGCATTTGCGGTGCTTAGTATTTCTCAGTTGGTACACGCATTTAATATGAGAAGTGAACATTCCGTTTTTAAAGCAGGCATATTTAAAAATCCTTACCTTGTGCTTTCACTGATTTTGGGACTTATTTTAGAGGTGTCGGTAATTTCCGTTCCGTACCTTGCAAATATTTTCGGAGTTGTTCCTCTTAATGCTATGGGCTGGATTGTTGTAACGGTGCTGTCCGTTATGCCGCTTATAATCGTTGAGCTTCAAAAGTTTGTCAGCTCGTTTGTATGGCGAAAGGACTGATATATGAATTTAAGCAATTTAAAGAAAAACGAATCTGGCGTTATATTCGCAATACGGTTAAGCGGTTCAATTAAACGCCGTCTTTCCGATATGGGAATGACGCTCGGTGCAACCGTAAAAATGCTTAGATTAGCACCGCTCGGCGATCCTGTCGAATTTCGTGTACTCAACTGTAACATAGGTATACGAAAAAAGGACGCCGAAAAAATTTTTATTCACAAGGTGGTGAAATGAATGTTCGATACAAAAACAGTCGTTGCCCTTGTCGGCAATCCGAATTGCGGAAAAACAACTCTTTTTAACGAACTCACAGGCAGTAATTATGATGTCGGCAACCGCATAGGCGTTACTGTTGAGAGCAAAAAAGGCATATGCCGTTACAACAAAAATATGCTTATAGTCGATCTTCCGGGTATCTATTCCCTTTCGCCGAACAGTGCGGAGGAAATTATAACGCACGACTTTATTATAAATGAAAAGCCCGATTTAATACTCAACATAGTTGACGCAACCAACCTTGAACGCAATCTCTACCTTACAACACAGCTTGCCGAAACAGGTGTGCCTATGGTAATCGCACTGAATATGGCGGACGCAGTTAAGAAAAACGGTTTTGAAATTAATGCAAATATGTTGACAAAACGTCTTAATATACCGTCTGTTCCGATTTCGGCAAGCAAATGTATCGGGATTGAAAAACTCATAAAAGAATGTAACTTAGGCGGTAATACCCAAAATCAAATTAAATACAATGCGGAAATTGAAAGAGCAATTTCCGCATTATGCTTAAAAAATAAAATAAGCCGTTTTTACGCCATACAACTTACAGAAAAAAATGATACCGAAACACATATAGCACAAGCTCGCTACAAATTCATAAAATCGGTTGCAGCCGACTGCATAAAAATAATCGGTCAAAACAGACAATTCCTTCTAACCGAAAAAATAGATTCAATCGCTATGCACCCACTGTTTGCGATACCGATTTTTATACTTGTAATGTTTTGTGTTTTTCAGATAACTTTCGGAACATTCGGCTCAATGCTGTCTGATATGCTCGATACCCTGTTTAATGTTCAATTTGCAAATATGCTTGAAAATATTTTAATATCAGCCGAAGTCGGTGCATTTTTCAAAGGACTTTTACTTGACGGAATAATATCCGGAATAGGCAGTGTCATAACATTTTTTCCGCAGATAATGCTGTTATTTTTATTCCTTTCCTTTCTTGAAGATTCGGGATATATGGCACGAACGGCTTTTATTATGGACAAACTTTTTATAAAAATCGGTCTTTCGGGCAAGTCGTTTGTACCTATGATAATGGGATTTGGGTGCAGTGTTCCTGCGACAATGGCAGTCAGAACGCTTGACAACGAACGTGACAGAAAACTGACAATGCTGTTGATACCGTTTATGTCGTGCGGTGCAAAAATGCCGGTTTATGCGGTATTTACAGCGGCACTGTTTCCGAATAATGCAGGTATCGTCACATTCAGTTTATACATTTTAGGGATAGCTTTAGGGGTAATTTCGGGATTGATTTTGTCAAATACGGTATTCAAAGGCGATGAACCGCCTTTTGTACTTGAACTTCCACCCTACCGAATGCCGACTTTCAAATCGACATTTAATCATATGTGGGATAAAGTCAAGGACTTCCTTACAAGAGTAGGTACTGTAATTTTGCTTGCAAGTATAATCATCTGGCTTTTGGAAAATCTTGATTTTCATTTGCATTTAACCGCTGACAGCGAATACAGCATTATCGGCACTTTAGGAAAACTTATCGCACCGATATTTAAACCTTGCGGATTCGGTAATTGGAAAGTTGCGGTAAGCCTTATTTCAGGTTTTGCCGCAAAAGAGGCAGTCGTGTCAACTATGTCAATCCTATACGGAGCATACAACACCGCCGACCTTGTATCGTGCCTTACGACTTCATTCACTCCCCTGTCGGCATATTCGTTTTTAACGTTTGTACTGCTTTATGTGCCTTGTATCGCCGCAGTGTCAACACTCCGCAGTGAACTCAACTCACGAAAATTAACCGCATTTTCGGTATTATATCAGCTTTCTGTTGCGTGGATAATGTCAACGCTTGTATTCCAAATCGGTAATTTATTTGTATAGACTTCACAAAATTAAATTTTTTTATGTTAGCTATTGCAAATTAAAGTGATTTAGGTTATAATAAAGGCATAATTTAATTGATATTAATTTTCGAAACCAAAGAGGGTTTTAGAAACAGTAATGTTTCTATACCCTCTTTATTTTTTTATTAGTTTGCGGACAGAAAGGCTATGGTGATTAATATGTTAGTTGATAATGATATTTGTATCTCAAGCGCACTGGAAGATTATCTTGAATCAATATATGAAATTTCAAAGCAAAAGACGAGTGTGCGCATAACGGATATTGCCCTTGCACTCAAAATATCAAAACCAAGTGTGAACAGAGCGGTAAATACTCTAAAAAAGCAAGGTCTTGTTTCTCACGAGCCTTACGGCGATATAATTCTTACGGAAAAGGGTTTTGAGCTCGGTGAAGCAGTATATCACCGTCATACGATGATTAAAAAATTCCTTGTAAATGTTCTTCATATTCCCGAAGATGATGCCGAAAAAGAGGCTTGCCAAATTGAGCATAATATAAGCCAAAATACAGTTGAAAAAATGAAAAGTTTTATGGAAAACTAAAAAGGAGTACCGAAAATGAACTCATCGACGTACATTTGTACGTTAGAGTTTATTTTCACAAAAAGTGCAAAGGCAAGCCGTATATCAAAGATAGGCTTGCCTTTGTTTATAATATCCGTAAATTAAATTCAAATATAAAATAATATTTTGCACTGTTCGGACAATTTATCGACCTCCTGAATTTATAAATCTCTTTCGTGCATTAAACCCTTCATATAATCGTCCATTGCGTCTGCAACTTGCTTTGAATACGCAACCGCCTCAACAACCGTTTTCGCACCGCGGACAACATCGCCCGACGCAAAAATACCGTCACGCGTAGTTTCTCCGAACGTGTTTGTTACAAGCAAACCTTTTTCATTAACTTCCAAGCCTGTCGTTGTTGAAACAATTCTGTCCTTCGGGCCTTGACTTATCGCAATAATCGTTGAATCTGCCTGATAAAGATTTTCCGTCCCTCTTATCGGCGAAAGATTTCCTTTTCCGTCACATTCAAGTTCAACAAATATAACTCCGTCATCTACAATTTCCACAGGCTCAACGTGTACCACAAATTCTACACCGTCAATCTTTGCATAATCCACTTCACGCTGACTTGCTGCCAAATGGTCACTTCTTGAAAATACCGTAACCTTTTTAGCACCGTGTCTTAAAGCAGTTCTTGCAACGTCCATTGCCGAGTTACCCGCACCGATAATATTAACAGTATCGCCAAGTCTGTAAACATCGGGATTGGTAAGATAATTAATCGCATAATGCACATTTCCGAGCGTTTCGCCTTTTATATGAAGTGTGTTCGGTTTCCATACACCTGTACCGATAAATATTGCACTGTAACCGTCACGGAACATATCGTCAACGCTTATAGTCGTACCTATTGCCGTATTCGGTCTGATTTTAATACCAAGCTCAATCAACTTTTCCTTATATCTTTCCAAAATTGATTTCGGCAATCTGAATTCGGGAATACCATATCTCAACACACCGCCTATTTTTTCTCTTGATTCAAATATCGTAATATCATATCCACGCTGTGCAAGTATTACCGCAATGGTTATACCGGCAGGACCTGAGCCGATTATACCTGCTTTCAAGCCGTTTTTTTCAATCCCCGAAAAACCAAGTTTATCAAAATAGTTTTCGGAAATATAATTTTCAATACTGCTTATATGAACCGGTGAACCTTTTCTGTTCAAAACGCAATGTCCCTCACATTGATTTTCATGATTACATATAAGCGAACAGACGATTGAAAGCGGATTATTCTCAAACACCATCTCGCCGGCTTGATTTATATCCCCCTCTAAAAACGTATGTATCATATCCGGTATCGGTGTATGTATCGGACATCCCTCTCTGCACATAGGTTTCTTACAGTTCAAGCATCTTTTTGCTTCATTAATAACGTGTATCGCCATTTCATATTTCCTTTCTGCAATATATTTACTAATTTGATTTTAACATATTTTATGTGGATATTCAACAGTTCAAATAATAAATTTTGTTGACAATTTGTTAATTTTTTCTCAATTACAAATTTCGACTTAATACTACATTCCTTATCCTTGAAAATACACCGTTTTAGTGATAAAATTATATTGTTTACTTGACAATTTACAAATTAAGTTGTATAATAACTTTATCGCTTTAGCACAATAAAGTTAAAATTCAAAAATATATTGAAAGGATTAGTTTTATGTCTAATTGGAAATTGCATACACCGAACGGTGTAAATGATATACTGCCGGACGAATGTGCAGTAAAAAAAGAAATCGAATCAACAATATGGTCTGTTTTTTCTTCAATCGGTTACAAAGAAGTTGAAACACCTACATTTGAATATTACGACTGCTATTTAGGTCTTAGCGGTCAGATTTCACAAGAGCATATGTTCAAGTTTTTTGACGAGCAAGGACGTATTCTTGCACTAAGACCGGACTTTACAACATCAATCGCCCGTATGGCGGCAACAAAGGTTGCAAATTCGGACAAGCCTCAGCGCTACCTATACACAGGCAACGTATACAGAGTTGAGCAAACGCAAGGTGCACGTCAAAGAGAATTTACGCAAAGCGGTATCGAGCTTATCGGCTCATACTCACCTTCCGCAGACGCTGAAGTTATTTCAGCAGCTATGGAGGCTGTTCTTGCGGTAGGTATTGAAGAATTTTCAATGGAAATCGGTCAGATTGCATTCTTTAACGGACTTGTAAAGCAAGCAGGACTTGACGAACAATCTATCGAAAAACTTCGTGAACGTATTGATTCAAAAGACTCTGTCGGTATTAAGACAATTACAGACAAACTTGATATTGATGACAACATCAAAAATCTTATGATTGACTTGCCTTACCTTTTCGGCGGTGAAGAGGTTTTCAAAAAGGCTTATGTTGACGGTCTTAACGAAGAATCCAAAAACGCACTTGACAACTTAAAGCGTATATATGAGCTTTTGTGTCTGTACGGTTTTGAAAAGTACGTTTCTATTGACCTTGGTATGCTTGAAAGTATCGACTACTACACAGGCTCAATCTTTAAGTGCTACACACACGGTGTCGGCTTCCCTATTTGTGCCGGCGGACGTTACGATAATCTTATGGGACAATTCGGCGACAATAAAGGTGCAGTCGGTGCGGCAATCGGTATAAACAGACTTATTTCCGTACTAAGCGACAAGGAAGTACATGATGTTTCCGCATCACTTGTTTTTGCCGAAAAGAATGCCGAAGGCATTGCCTATGACATTGCATACAATCTTCGTGTAAACGGCTGCCTTGTTGAAATGTATATCGGTGATGGCGATTATAAAGCAGCAGAGGAATATTCAAAAGGTAAAAATATCGGTGCAATGCTTAGAGTTTTCCCTAACGGTCAGCTTATGATTAATGATTTTGCAAAACACGAAATTATAGAAACAACCGCAAATGAGTTTTTAGGCTACTATGACGAATCTATGATGTTTGACGAACATGACCATTGCGGCTGCGGCTGTGACCATGACCACGAGCATGAACATCACCACGACCACTGCGACTGCGGTCATGAACACTGATTTTAGAGAGGAAGAGATTATAATGAGATATTTAACAGTTGCTCTTGCAAAGGGCAGACTTGCCGAACTTGCAATGGAATTATTTATTTCAATCGGAATGGATTGTTCCGAAATGAAAGAAAAAACAAGAAAACTTATTTTCACTGACGAAAAAAACAAGATGAAATTTATCCTTGTAAAAGCGTCTGACGTTCCTACTTACGTTGAATACGGTGCGGCTGACATCGGTATCGTCGGTAAGGACACACTTTTGGAAGAAAGCCGTAACCTATATGAAATGGTTGATTTGGGATTCGGAAAATGTAAAATGGCTGTATGCGGTCCGAAAGAATTAAAAGGTAAGCTTGGCACTATGACAAATCTTCGTGTTGCGTCAAAGTATCCGCACATTGCAATGAAATATTTTCAAGACGACAAAGGTCAGACTATTGAAATTATAAAGCTAAACGGCTCTGTTGAGCTTGCTCCGCTTGTCGGACTTTCGGACGTCATTGTCGATATTGTCGAAACAGGTAAAACACTTTACGAAAACGGTCTTGACGTTCTTGAGGACGTATGCCCTCTAAGTGCACGTTTTGTTGTAAACAAGGTTAGTATGAAAATGGAAACAGAACGTATTATGAATATTGTAAAACAGTTTGAGGAGAGAATTACAAAATGAGAATTTACCCTGCGATTGATATAAAAGACGGTAAATGCGTGAGATTGTTCAAGGGACAATTTTCGGACGTTACCGTATACGGTGACTCCCCTGCCGAAATGGCTAAAAAATGGGAAAGTCTTGGCGGTGAATATATCCACGTTGTCGACCTTGACGGTGCTTTAAAAGGTCATGGCGTAAATGCCGCAAAAATCAAAGAAATATGCGAAAGCGTCAATGTTCCCGTACAAACGGGCGGCGGTATTCGTACTATGGAGGATATTGAGGCAAAACTTGCCTGCGGTATTGACAGAGTAATCATAGGTACAAAAGCCGTTTCAGACAGTGAATTTGTTAAACGTGCCGTTGATAAATACGGCAAAAAAATCGTTATCGGTATTGACGCAAAAGACGGTATGGTTGCTATCGAGGGTTGGGAAAAAACAAGCGATTTTACCGCTGTTGAATTTGCAAAGAAAATGGTAAATATCGGCGTACAGACAATCGTTTATACGGATATTGCAACCGACGGTACACTTGCCGGTCCTAACGTAAACGCAATGGCTGAAATGGCAAGTGCGGTAAATGCCGATATTATCGCTTCGGGCGGTGTCGGAAGTCTTGACCACATCAAGTCACTTGTTACAACAGGTGTTGAGGGTGTTATCGTTGGTAAGGCACTTTATACGGATAAGGTTGACTTAACCGAAGCTATCAAGGCGGTAAAATAACAGGAAAGGCTGAATAATATGAAAAAGGTAGTAAGTCTTACAAGGCGTGCTATTGAACAGTATAATATGATTGAGGACGGCGATAAAATTGCCGTCGGTGTTTCCGGCGGTAAGGACAGTCTTGTACTGCTTAATGTGCTTGCGGAACTTTCGCGATACTATCCGAAAAAATTTACCGTTATGGGATTGACTTTGGATATGGGATATGATGCCGATTATTCAAAAGTACAAAAAATGTGTGATGATTTGGGCGTTGAATATAAGGTTAAGAAAACAAATATTAAAGAGATTATTTTTGATATACGAAAAGAATCCAATCCTTGCTCATTGTGTGCAAAAATGCGCCGCGGTGCGTTAAATGATATGGCAATCGAAAACGGCTGCAATAAAGTTGCACTCGGTCATCATAATGATGATGTGCTTGAAACATTCTTCCTTAGCCTTATGCACGAGGGCAGAATACATTGTTTTTCGCCTGTTACATATCTCGACCGCACTGATATGTATCAAATCAGACCTATGATTTACGTTCGCGAACGTGATATTAGGGGTGTGGTTAAAAATTATGATATTCCCGTTGTTCACAATCCTTGTCCTGCTGACGGATATACGCAACGTCAATATATGAAAGATCTTATTAAACGTCTTGAAAAGGAAATGTATCCCGGACTTAGGAAAAGACTTTTCAGAGCAATTCAAGACAGTGCAATAGACGGTTGGAGCGATTATACAAAATAAGGACGGTCATTGACCGTCCTTGTTTTTTTGCCACCGCTCCGTCACTTCGTGACACCTCTCCTCAAAGAGAGGCTTTTTGTATAGCTCCCATTGAGGGGAGCTGTCGACGCAGTCGACTGTGGGGTACTTTCTTATGCTTTATGCTTTTGCCGCCGCTCTGTCACTTCGTGACACCTCTCCTCAAGGAGAGGCTTTTTGTATGGCTCCCATTGAGGGGAGCTGTCGACGCAGTCGACTGTGGGGTGGCTTTCTTATGCTTTATGCTTTTTCCACCGCTCCGTCACTTCGTGACACCTCTCCTCAAGGAGAGGCTTTTTGTATGGCTCCCATTGAGGGGAGCTGTCGACGCAGTCGACTGTGGGGTGGCTATCTATCTTTTCCACTTTTCAGACAACATATCAATCTGGTCTGCGAACTTTGCCAAATCTTTATTGGCCATTCCCTCACAACTTCTTGCAACTGCAAGCAATCTTTCCGCCGCGGCAATAAGTCTGCCGAATACAGTCGCAGCACGTTTTGTAGTTTTCTTTTTCTGCACGCGTATGCCGTACGTCTGTACAACAACTTCGCCTGTAAGCAAATCGTAACAAGTACCGCTGTACGGTGCAACAGAATTATAGCCGTATTCATTTCTGATACAATCGGTAAATTCATCGCAAGACTTTTCCTCGCCATGATTAACAAAAACAATTTCAGGCTTTTTCTTAAATGTTTTAAGCCACTTTATAAGGCCGTTCTTGTCTGCATGTCCGCTTATTCCGTCAAGCATTTTAATTTCGGCATTTACTTCTATATCCTCACCAAACAGTTTTACATTCTTAACACCGTCACACAACATTCTGCCGAGCGTTCCCTCTGCCTGATAGCCGACAAACAAAATCAAACATTCTCTTCGCCACAAATTGTGTTTTAAGTGATGCCGTATTCTTCCCGCCTCACACATACCGCTTGACGATATTATAACTTTCGGCTTTTCGTCAAAATTAATTGCAACAGACTCATCCGTTGAAACGGCAAGTTTTAATCCGCTGAATGTAAGCGGATTTATACCGCTGTCCACCAACGCTCTTGCTTCTTCGTCCAGACATTTTACGTCACACTGTAAAAATATTGCGGTAGCCTCATTCGCCAAAGGACTGTCCACGTAAACAGAAAAATCACCGTAACCTTTTACAAGATTTTGTTCTTTAATCTGACGTATATAGTATAAAAGCTCTTGCGTTCTGCCTACAGCAAATGACGGTATAACAACATTTCCGCCCCTGTCAAATGTTCTCTGAAATTCCCCCGCAAGCAATGTTATATAATCAGGTACTTCCGTATGAAATCTGTTTCCGTAGGTGGACTCTATAACAAGATAATCGGTATCGTCCGTATCATAAATCGGAGTCGGGTCTTTTATAATCGGTTGATTTGTATTTCCCACGTCACCGCTGAAAACTGTTTTCTTTGTAATACCGCTTTCTGTTATCCAAATTTCTATACAAGACGAGCCGAGCAAGTGACCTATATCGTGAAATCTTATTTCGACATTTTCCAAAATTCTTATTTTCTCATCATAATTACACGGACGGAATTGCTGAAGCACACCGATAGTATCGTCCATATCATAAATCGGAACATATTCTTCCCTGCCGGCACGCTTTGCTTTTCTGTTTCGCCATTTCGCCTCAGTTTCTTGAATATGCGCACTGTCCGGCAACATTATTTCGCATAAATCAGATGTTTCATTCGTCGCGTAAATTTTACCGCGAAAACCATTTTTGTAAAGTAACGGCAAATTGCCCGAATGGTCAATATGTGCATGAGTAAGCAATACACATTCAATATCATTTGGATTTACGGGGATTTCTTGATTTTCAAATATATCAGCACCTTGTTCCATTCCGCAGTCAACAAGAATATTTTTTCCGTTCGTTTCTATTAGCGTACAACTGCCCGTAACTTCGTGTGCCGCACCTAAAAATGTGATTTTCATACTAACGCACTTCCTTTCTATTTTATTTATACCACCAATTTCGGCTTTAGTAACAAATAAATTGTATTTTTTATGTTTTAATGTATAATATTTTTGAGGTGTTTGGTATAAAAAAAGAGCTTTAAAGCTCTTTTTTTATTTCCTTGAGTAAAGTAGTGCAACCTTCAAGTACATCATTGTATGTCACATCAAAATCACCTGTGTACCATGGATCCGCAATATCTCTCGGATTGTCGGACCAATCAAGTAAAAGGTGTATTTTGTTTTCGGTATCATTCGGTAACATACGTTTCATATTGCGTAAATTGTAACTGTCCATACCGATAATGTAGTCATATTTGGCATAGTCGGATTTTTTTAATTGAACCGCATATTTTCCGTCAACGGAAATACCGAATTCCGCAAGCTTTTTGCGCGTACCATAATGTACACCGTTCCCGATTTCCTCTGTACTCGTCGCCGCAGACGCTATGTAAAACTCATCACTAAGCCCTGCCTTTTTAACTAAATCTTTCATCACAAACTCCGCCATCGGCGACCTGCATATATTGCCGTGGCAGACAAATAGTATCTTAATCATAATTCAAGTGCCTCCTAAAATGCTAAGTTTTGCTCTGATTTGCCCCGATTCGCCGAGTGTAACAGAGAGGTTATTTTGCCCCGAACTCTGTCACCAAAATCCGAAACGGGGCAAAATACGGCAAATTGATGCCGTGGGTAGTAGTAAAATCGTAGTAGGAATTGGGGTGGTTACTACTGAGGGGTTTTTCCACATGAGTAACTTAAATATATAATAATTAAATTAGATTTTCATGATAATTTAATTTTCTTTCAATTAACACATATTTTTTCCATGTAACAATCAAGAAATTCTTGCGTTACTCCATGTAAGTTTCTATGGGTACAAATGTAATATAATTCTTCTACCGATGAATAGGAAAAATACCGAGTGTCAAGCGACAGAAATTGAGGTCTATTTGCTTCTTCAACTACTTTTTCACGACCGTTATCAGGAGCCACAATAACATACCTTGTATTAAATGCAGGCATGGTATCTTGCAAACCTTTCATTCTTGTCAATCCCGATGTTACACCCGTTGTATGTTCAACTTCCATGACAGCAGGCATAAATCGGTGATTTTGAAACCATATACAATCAATAAATCTCGCCGATGGCTCTGCTCCTGGAAATGCTGAAATAATATTTTCAGTTCCTAAAGTAGGTATAATACCTGGTTGTTCAATCAACGGCTTGTCTTTGTAGATTATCCCTTTATCATTTTGTGCTATCCACGTTCTATAACCCAACTGCAAACCAATTAAATATAAAGCAATTTGAATCTGCGTATGCCTACGCACAGCATCTATCTTCATATCTCCTCCAACAACCATACTATCCGGCAATATCAAATTGTCATATGTTACAGATTTTAAAGGAATTTCAGAAATTGCCATATTAGGCACTTGCTTTTCTTTTAATATCCCTGGTTCATGAGGTTCATCTGGCAACCAAATTAAATGCTTGTCTCCGTGTTCTATCGACGAATGTCCATCAATGTCTTTTATTCTACCTGGATAGCAGTAATAAAACTCTGGTGTTAGTGCCATCAGTGTTTCAAGAACAGATCGTGTATTATAAGAACCACCTAAAATCCTATCAAGATTTATCGGCTCTCCTTGATTAACAGCATTTGCAACGCGCCATATCATCTCAGACGATATACTCTCTGTTCTTGCTCCTGTAAAGGTTTCTCCTTTGTTTGGATTCCAGCGTCTTATTTTGATAGGACCAGCTGGTAGTTTTACATTTTCAATATGAATAAGTCCCGGTGTACGAGAATTAACGTAGTTATAATTCGTATTTTGTGGCAATAAGCTAATCGCTCGAACAAGATTGTATGCTGTATATTTAACCATTACTCTAACACCCCTATCATAAAATCGTATATTGTTTTTGCAATACCACTGGACAGCATGAACGGAACACCATTACCTATAGTCTTAAATTTATCCGTTAACGACATTTTCGGCGGCAAGGAAAAATTTTTCGGTAAAGATTGTAGTGCAAGTGCTTCTGCTACTGTTAAACGCCTTGCCTTATATGGGTGTAAATGCACTTCGTTATTTCCATAAGCAACAGTAGGAGAATAACGCCAACGATGCAAACGCTTGTATGATTTTTTTGAATCATCCCCCTCCGCAACAGACAACATTTTTGTTATTCCTGAGCGTGGTACAAAACATTCTTTTCCATTCGGGTGGTTCTCTACATCATTTTTTTCAAACCAATATTGTACTGTCAACTCTCTTGGTATATCCGTTGGGCACTCCATGATACTATTTTCATTAAACTCCGCAGTTGTAGGCCATTTTATTTGTTTTAAATCTTTCAGTGAATACTTAATATATTTTTTCCACGGAAAATCTACAAGTGGATTTTCCGTACAATTTGGAAATAACTTTTTATTAACACCAAACAAAAGTATTCTATCACGGTTTTGTGGTGCCCCGAATTCTATTGCATTGGTCAATCTGTCTGTCATATAATATCCAGATTCAGAAAGCATAGTTTTTAATTCTTCATAAAATTCACGATGTTTTGCAGTTTTCCATAAACCCTTTACATTTTCAAAAAGAAAAAAATCAGGTTGTTGTGATATGATTAACTGTACATATGATAATGACAGTTTACCATTATCACCATACCTACCACGTTGTTTTCCTGCAACAGAAAAATCAGGACATGGCGGACCGCCGATGAATCCAACAAGATTATCACCTTGTCTTGCATCGGTAATATAATGAAGCAATTCTTCACTGCGTTTTTCTAAATATTCATTTATGTCAATATTACTATATCCGTATTTAGGAACCTGAAGTCCCATTTGTTTTCTTGAATATTTATAGGCATTTATGAAAGATGAAGAAAACTCATTGACAAGTTCGATGGAATATCCGTTTAACTCAAAACCTAAATCGAGAAAGCCACTACCTGAAAAGAAAGAGAAAATATTTAATTTATTCATTTTTTTGTCCCTCGTTCTCTTTGTTTATTTCTACAATATCATCAATCCCACAATCAAGAAATGTGCATATTTTTGCAAGCGTTTCCATCGAAACAGGTTCATCTCTTCCCATTTTTGCAAGCATATTCGTTGTAAATCCAGCTTGCTTTCTCATTTCAGATTTTGTTATTTTTCGGTCTATTAGTATTTTCCATAGCTTATTATAGCTGTATTTCATAGAAATAGTCCTCCTCTATCAACTCTAAATACCCGATAATATTATATCACGACAATTATCAAAAGTCAATATTATATTGAATTTCTTAATATTAAGTCTAATTTTTATACGAAATAGAATAGAGGTTTTTTTAATCATTCGCATACCCTTCATTCTCTTTAGTCAACTTACCCGTCATACCAAAAAACAGCACCCAAGCCATAGCCTGAGTGCTGTCTGTGCAGCGTATATTAATCATACCGCTCGAAACATCTTCTGTGTTACCGTTTTTCTGCCGGAGGTTTTATCAAGCTCCTCCCTTGCATTCTCCAAGTCCTCCATACGCTTAAGTTCATCTGTTGCATCTTCAAGTCCGAGATGCGTATAGGTGTTGAGTGTAACTCCTATTTCGGAATGTCCCATAAGGTACTGCAGTGTTTTTGGATTCATTCCCGATTTCGCCATATTCGAGCAGTATGTATGTCTGCAAATATGCGGTGTTATGTTTGGCATTTGTATTCGATAAATATCATTGTATCTTTTTACCATGTGATTAAATCGGTGTTCCCAGTGCATTGCTACAAGCGGATTTCCGTCTTTGTCATAGAACAGAAATCCGGCATATCCATCAATGAACTTTTCTCTTTGCGGCGGTTCTCTGTCCTCTATTATTGCCCTAAAGCACCTTGCCACGTCCTCAGTAATCGGAAGTTTCCTTGTTCCCGCGTTTGTTTTCGTTGATTCGATTACATATTGCATATCCGATGTCCTCTGAAGCTGATGATCAATATTTACAATTCGGTTCTTTAAATCAATATCTTTAAGTGTCAAACCGCAGAATTCCGATATTCTCATTCCTGTATGGAATAGGATATAAACCACCTCATAATACTTACAATAGCAGTTATCATCTTGCACAAATTTCAAAAACTGTCGCATTTGCTCTCTTGTTATTGCAGTTCGTGTATGTGAATCATTCACCACAACTCCGGCAAGCTGAAATTCAAATGGATTCTTATTCAAAATATCATCATCAACAGCCATCTGAAATGCAGGTCTAAGAACTCCGCGTACCGACTTGACCGTACTGTAACCTTTGCCGTCACTCTGCATTTTAATAAGGAAAAGTTTTGCATCCGATGTTTTAACGTCTGCTATTTTCGCCTCGCTAAATTCCTCTTTTTTTAAGATATTTTTCACAAAGTTATAGTTTGCAACTGTACTGTGTTTTGCTCCTGTTTTTGTGGATAGGTATCGCTCTACAAGTTTGTTCACTGTTATATTTCTTTTCATCGGATCTAACTGCGATTCCAAGTCGTATCCTATCTGCTTTTCAAGTTCCCTCAGTGAAAGACACGGTTTCTTTCCTGCAGGTAATTTGTCCGTAGGTTCAAGTTTCCAACTGTACACAAAATGCGGTTTGCCTGCTATATGATACTTAAACTGATATTTTCCGTCTGCTCTCATTGACTCTCCCGCTCTCAAAACTCTATGTTTTGAATCGCGTCTTATTCTTCCCCTGATTCCCATTATCTGCACCTCCTAAGTTCCGGATGTTTTAAGATATACATCTCAAATGCCGTTCTGATAATCAATCTTCGACTGCCATAGAAAACGATAAAATCATGAACTGTTTTTTCTCTGATAAGAGAATGAAACTTTCTTTGGCTTAGGTTGAAATATTCAATCGTTTCTGACAGATTTAATAAATCCTTTTTCTCTGCTGTTGCTCTCTGCATAAAATTTCTTCCTTTCTGTTCTTTAATTTTCACTTTTAGTTTGATTATAAGCTTTATTAAGCTTGCACTATATATCACTCTAAAAGCTCATAAAGTCAACTACTTACGGCAAATAAAATCAATTTATATCGTAGAAATTCGGCAGAGATGTTCCTCAAATTTAGGACGTATTATTAAATATCTGTTGCCACTGTAAATAGAGAATACTCCGAGATTATCTTCCGCCAGTCTGCGGATTTTTTTGACTCCGATATTGAAATATATACTTGCTTCTCTTATGGTAAGCATATATTTTTCTCCGAGTGTTATAGGTACATTTTTCTCTTCATTCATTGCAATCACCTCTGTTATTTATATATTGTGGTTCTCAAATAATAAAAATAATGCCCGTTAAGAAAATCAATCTCTAACGGGCATAAACTCAACTATTCACTTTTACCATCCCATCTGTTTTCATATACTCCTGCTCTGTCATTTATAACAAAAACTCTCAGAAGTTCATCGGTTAAACCCAGACAGCCATTTTCGTCACCTTTAAGAAATCCCTTATCCATCATTTTCTGAACAGTAGGTCTTGCCCATTCAGGCATATTGTCATCAACATAATTGTAAATCATTTTACTGTTCAGTTTATTTACATCAGCCTGCAATTTTGCGATTTCTGCTTTCAACTCCGTATATTCCTTACTCATAATTTCTTCCTCGCTTTCTGCCGTTTCATAATCCGGTCTGCAGAACCTTGTCCCCGCAAGATTGCTGATATAATATCCTTTTCTGCAGACACCGCCGCCGTTTGCAACAACCGCACTTCCGGCTGACGTATTTCCTTCAACCGTAGTGAAATAATCTCCGTCCACGCTGGTTACAATTCCCGTATGCGTAAATACCCCGTTATGATTAAATATAACAATATCGCCCCTTTTCGGATTTGCGTACAATTTAAAAAGTCCCGACATTGTCGGGCAATATACATACGGATAATGCTTCAATAATTGATGTGCCTTATCCACTCCGAAAGTCTTGGTGAAACACCATGTAACAAATACCGCACACCACGGCTGTCCTTGATATTCGTTTTTTATATCAAGCCAATACTTAGTATAATTGTTCATACCGGCATTCGCTGTTTTATCATCAAGCTGTGAATTACTTGACTTTTCCAAATAGCCGACTTCATTATCAGCGGTCTGAATCAATTTATCTATTGCAGTCATCTCTTACTCCTTGTCACTGTTAGGTGTATCGTATGTCAATGCACGTTTGCTGTCTGTAAATCCTGTTGTTGTAGGGTCTGTAATTGCGTTATATACACTGACAATTACAAGGCTCAAAATGTACGGGCTTGAAACCGCCTTTATAAGTACTTCCACCAATACCGACCACGAGTTCAAATCCTCGGCTGTAAGTCCGAGATATGCCAGTATCGGCATAATTACAGACAGCAATATCTGTGTCCAAAACATAGGATTTCTCATTCGTACTTTCCAGTTAATCATTTTACATATCCCCCTTCAGTTCATCAATTTGGTGCTGCTGAGATTTAAGTGTATTTTCCGCAATAGCCACTCGCTCAACAACACTGTTGTGTTTTTCTACTTTACGTTCAAGCTGTTCAATTCTATACAGTGTCTTATTGTTTGAAACAATACCTGCAATAATAGAACCGCCGAGCGTTCCTACAAGCGACAAAATCGCCACAACAACCGTACTTTCCATAGTCAGTACCCCCCTTATCAGTTATTTTCTAATTTTTCTACTCTTTCGAGCAGGTCTTTTATTGTATTAAATATATCACTCCTTCCTATACAAAACGGCTTTCCGTCTATATAGATATATTCCGCTATATCTCCGTCTTCTGCCACTATATATACGGTTCTTTCGTCATCACTTTCATTTCCCGATTTTGATGTTATGCTTATATTGTCAATTCCCATTTCAACGCTATTTACATAAGAATAAATCTCAAGTCCCGTAACCTTACTTGCGGACTTATCATAAAAATCGATCTCACCGCTTAATTTTGCTGATTCATTATTGTTTGTAATACAATATGATACCGTTTTTGACTCGTAGTTGACTTCTATTCGGCTATGAACCCAACAGTTAAAAAAGTTGTCTTTCCACGTCAAGTCACTGTTTATGTAATAATACTTTCCGTCTTTTGTACCTTGCGTGAAAACAACTCCTGTACTGTCATACGAACCTCTGCTTGATTCTCCCGGACGCTGTGCCAAATCAGACAGTCCTATATACCAGCGGTCGGTATTTATTTTCGTATCAAACTCAATTATCAGTTCTTTTGCATTTGCCGTATATTTTGAAAAGTCCAGATAAGCAAAAGCATACATATTTGCAGCATTTGAACCGGTTACAATTTTTTGATACTTGTTGCCGTCACTTTCTTCCGCAACCGAAACGGTACATCGATTTATCGCATTAAATTTTGAAACACCTTCTGAAAATCCAAATTCAGCAGACATTGACGGCAGTACGCCTACAACTTTTTTCTTCAGATACCCTTCTGTTTCAAGCATAGCCACATCAGCCTTGCCGTTCCAATTTTGCTTGTCACCGGCAGTAACGTGAGTTTCATCACTGCCGATATGGTTATTCACTATATCCTCAAGTGCATCTAAATCTTCGCCTTTTGCCAATCGTATATCTTCCGGCATACTTTATCACCCCACGCTATTCCTTTACAAAATGATCTTTAGGATTATAATAAATATAATTGTTATCCGTACTCCAATCATTCCAAGAAAGCTTACTCACAATGCCGCTGCTGATACTCCACAAATATCTATGGCGTCCATATACCGTTCCGTCCGGATAGATTACAGCCTGAACATTATATATTTCACTTTCGTCACCGGATTCGGCAGCCCACGACACTAAAAATACAGGTGCATTCGATTTATTCGGTAGTTGAGCGTTATTTCCGACCTGCACTATATCAGTCTTATATGTACCGTTTTGATACTGACTGTATGTAATTCCGAAACTGTCAATATTACTGCAAGTGCTGATATTATCTTTATCAAACAACAGCATAGCATAAGTGCTGTCCAATGTTGAAGATACCAATTCGGAGATTTTTTTATCCACTGCTTGCACCAAGTTCTGCACAAATGCGGTTGTTGCTATTCTCGTTGAAATATCAGATGACGGCGGAGTCGGAGATTTCGGTGTACCCGTAAAACTTGGTGAATTTTTGTCCGCTTTGCCTGACAATGCCGTCTGTATGCCTTGTATCAGTCCCTGCACAAAAGCAGTAGTAGCAATCTGTGTAGAATTTGTACTGCTTGACGCAGTCGGTGCGGTTGGTGCACCCGTAAAACTCGGTGAATTTTTATCTGCCTTAGCAGACTCCAATGTTTTAATAAGTGCGTCGATATTTGTAAAATTCTCATTGAGCACCTCTACATCAATAGTGTCGGACGGTGCCGGCAGTTTAAAATTATGATTTGATGTGTATTTCATTTTTCACGCCTCCTTATAAAAAATGTGCATATGGCTTATTATCTTTAAATACCACATATGCGTTTGCTCCATTTTCTCTTAAATATACCTCATTGTTTTCTACATACAGCCACGTTCTGCCGTCATAATCTTTAACACCTCCCCATGTAAATATTTTTGCATTGCCCCATGTCCCAAGTTTTTTCTGTACTTCGCTCCAAGTATTGCTTTGAAACTCATAATTGACTTGAAGATGTGCGGGCTTAACCTCATCCACTGCCGATTTTATCTGTTCAAAATTATACGGCACGCCTTTACGTCCGCTGAATCTAACAGCTACTGTATAATTTTTATATTTCTCGGTTATTATACAGCCCGTCCTGTCATACATTAAAATAAGCTGTTCAAATTCTGATTTTGTCAGAAGATTATTTCCTTGCAGTCTTGCAATTACTCTCGCTCTCTTAGTTTCATTATCTGCCGTAATTTCAGACAGCCCCACGTCTTTTTCATGCAGCAGAAAACTATCTGTGGTAGTAATAAACAAACGCTTATCTTCATCAGAAATATCTTCCGAAACTTTATCAAGTATTGTTTGAACAACACTGTAAAAGTCCCTTACCGTCTTTGATTTTCTATAGTAATTCGGAAGTCTGTCAATCATTTCAACACCACGCTTTCAAGCACAGGTACCGCTCCGTCCGCTATTTTGATATTTTCTGTTCCGCTGTTGACCTTTAAATCCGTATAATCCTCAACACCCGATATTGATAATATAAGGCTGCCGATTTTGGCATACGATATATATTCCTTTTTTATTGCCTCTCCCGACAAATAGTCTTTTAATACATTTTCAACTGTTGTCTGTATATCTGATGTATTATCAGCTGTCAGCCTAACTGATATATTTATCATAACAGGTGACGCACTGACCACTGTAACTTCTGCACCGATTGGTCTGTTTTCCTCAATGTGCTCTTTCACTTTTGAAATAAGTTCACTGTCTGCGGGACGGTTATCAGCATCTACAATTACTATTTTTACTGTCCCCGCTCCGTTCCAAAGCGGTATTACTTTTACATCTCCTACTCCGCTTACTTCTTTTGCCCATTCAATATAATGATATTTATTTCCGCTGACATTCGGACGTGACACTTTTTCAAGGTATCGTTCCAATAAGTCTGCATCACTCTCCGCATCATAACCGCCTGTAAAATCCGTTATATTCTGAACGGCTGTAATTCCGGGAAGCGTTATAGGGAATCGATTTATATCTCCTTTTTTCACATTGCCTGCACTTCCCGAAACAGTGCAAGTCGCACCGACTTCAACAGAACCGTTTTCAGCAATGCTCACTGTTTCATTTACTTCAAACAGGACATTATCCGCCGCAACCTTTGCACCTTTCAAAATCACTTCACCTCGGTTTCCGCTGATTAGCAGTGTACCTTTTGAATAAGTGGCTGTTTTACGAACTATATTCTGCTCGGTTGTCTTGCGGTCAAGGTATTCTCCCTCTGCCGTCACGGCAAATGTGTTTTCTGACAATCTGCTTATCCTTTTCTGCAAAAGATATATTTGTTCTGCCACGGGATAAAGAAGATCATAAAAAAACGAGCCGACCGAAATATCATATTCTTCCGGCACGCTCGACAGCATATATTCAATTATTTCATCAAGTGTCATATGGTGTACACCTCCGCACTTTCTCCGTAAGCTGTGTTTAATGTGAAAGATATTTTAAGTATCGCTCCGACTTTCTCTGCTGAAAAACCGCTCATACTATAAATATCCTCATTCCGCAAAAGTGCTGTTTCTATTTCTCTGCGAAGTTCCGATTCTGCAAAATCAAAGTTATATGATTTTCCTATCACCAAATCTTCAATATTTGCACCGTATTGTTTGTCTTTGTATATGGAGTATCTGTAAAGCTGTGTCCGCATACATTTTTGTATCCATAGCTTAAGAGCATTAATGCCCGATAAAATAACGGGATTGCCGTCTTTCATAACAAATTCGCCGTTACCGAAATCAAAATCAAATGTCTTTTTCATTATTCGGTTACTCCTATCACAACAAACTTGTTGTCGTTGTCATACGGCAATAAAACTACTTCTTTTCCGAGGTATTTGTATTCCGTATGATTGTCCCTCTCTTGTGTTTCATAAATATCAAAGACCGATTTTATATCACTGTCATCAAGTAAAATATTGTTTCCAAGCTGTATTGCAAGTTTCGGCAGAGATATAATTCTGCCGAACATCGGTGTATATGATGACGGATTGTCTCTTGCTTTTATATGTCTCGCTAAATCTGTAACTCCACTCATATCCTTGTTCCTTTCCACGAAAAAAAGCGACTACCTAAGTAATCGCTTTATATTTTAATCTTCTTTTTCTGAATCTTTAATTAAATGCTTAGCCTATTAATAATAACTTTAAATATTATTCTTAAACAGCAGTATTATAATGACCCACCTCATTTCCTCTTAGCTTACTAATAGAATAATCCTCTCGTAATGTATCCAGTTTGTATTTATTTTTATACTCTAACAAAAGAGTATGTATTTCTCCTAAATTATCAATATAATCCACCAATATGTTAATATTTTGCACATTTTGAACATTTTGATTATCTCCAAATAGCTTGTATGGTTTATCTGATAAAATAAACATTCCTATCGGCAAATTTTCATAATACCATACATGGTCTTCTGATGACTGTATACAAAACTTCAATGAATTACCATTTCCCACAAATAAATCAATGAAGTTAGAATTTTTTGCTTTAATAATCTTATTAATAATTTTGTCATCTAAATATGTATGATACTGCAAAAACAATTCATTTAATATTTCATAAAAATTCTGGCATTTCATTTCTAAATATTCATACCATTTCATTCTATTCTTTGTATCTTTATGTAAAAAGGCTGTATCAGCATCACTATTTATGTCCAACTTTTTTATTTGTCTATAAAATTTGTCATTAAAACATTCTATATCCGACTTAACCCCATTATGAACTTCTTCCCATTCTTCTTCCGTACAACAATTCTTACACATAAGTAACAAAAGATAAACAGAATCTTTATAAAATGAAGATAATTTACTGATCACTTCTTTTTCTACTGGTTTCTTTCTCTTTTGTTGAGGAATAAATACAGTCAATAGATATACAAAATATCCAGTTATATAGCCCGTTGCAATATTTAGCATAGATGCATCTACCGCTTTTTTGTGACATAATATTTGATTAATAATCTTATAATCTAACACCTTGAATAAGGGTATTTCTGACCACTTAATTGAAAGATACAAGGCTATAAGAAAAAATATGTGTAATACATATTTTTTTAAATACTTTATAATTGTTTTTATAATACTTATTATATTATTTCTATATTTTAAATTCATTATATCCCCTTTGATTATATACCTCATACACATTGAAAATATATTTTATTTCTCATAATCCATAACAATTATAGCAAAATAAACAAATATTGTCAACACAGATCATTTATTATAATATTAGTGTATTATAAGCTTGTTAGTTATTATATAATATTACATTTTTATTGACATATAGTCCAGGTCATAAACTATTCTTTCAATTATAAAAGCGACTACCTAAGTAATCGCTTTATATTTTAATCTTCTTTTTCAGTTTCTTTAATTAGGTCTTCTGCTTTTTTGCATCCGCCTTCTACCCATTCTTCAAATTCAATCTGTACTCGCACAGACTGATTAATTTGTTATTCCACCGTTTACACCTACTTTACTCGTTATGAAGAGTATTATACCACAACACATACTTTAAATCAACTGTTCATTCAAGTTTACTCAACTCCAGTTTATCAAAATGCCAGCCGTCTTTATAACTGTGGTTTGTGCTTTCGATTGCATACTTCACACCGTCTACCGATATAACTTCTCCGGCTCTGGTATAGCTGTCATATTTCTCTACTATTTCAAACGAAAAAGTTTCATTCACCTTTGCATTTTCGTTAAGCTCACGTTTTGCAACTGTATCGGCATTTTCTTTTTCGGTATCTATCTTAACTATTTTCTGCAAAAAGCCATATTTATCAATAAGGTCACGGTTCTGCAACACCATCAATTCCTTATACACATTATCCTTTTCAGATGTTATTTTAATAGAGTTGTACATCTCCTCAATAGACGTGCTATGGCTTACATTACCTCTATAATCAATCGAATATCCCTGTCTTACATTACTCGCCACCTGAAATTCAGGATAGGCTGTCAAATCTCCGATTTTGTATATTCTCAATCCTTCCGGCACAAAATCAAAGTTATAATTTCCGCCGCACTTTTCAAGAATATCTTTAAGTATATCCGATACGGTTTTATCAAAATATATCTGCTTTATATTTGCAGTCAATTCCGGCAGCATGACAATAGATATAGACAAGTCATTACAGATTTCTTTGATTGCATTTGCTGCCGAAATATTTTTAAACTGATATGTCTGACTTGTTTTATTAAGATACCATCCAAGGTCAGCAATAGTATATTTATTACTGTTCTTGTCACCGTCATCTGCCTTAGTTATTACTCCCCGAAAAATCTCTGCATTGGTTACCATTCTGATAATATCGCCGACTTGCGGTGTGTACATCAAATCTTTCAGGTATGTTGCGTCACTTTTCGCTATATCAAAAGACATTGTAGTTGCAAGTTCATATATACTGTTTTTCCATGACAGATTTCCTATCATTTCGGTTATATCGGTATCATTTGCATACATTCTCAGTTCATCAGTCGGCGTAATAGGAGTAAGGTTCTGCATTGCAGGATGAATGTTTTCCTTAACTCTGTTATTCCATACAGCCGTAGGTTCTTTTTCTCCGCCGTATGAATTTTCCGAATACATATAGCTTTCCATACTTCCGGAAGATGATGTTCCGTTTGACTTATCGGAGTATTCCGGATTAAACACATAATCATAATTACCGCCTGAAAAGCTCCATGTATGACTTCCCACAGTTCTGCAGTTGCTTGTCCCTCCTGTATTGCCTTCAACAGTAGTAAAACTGTTACCGCTTACGGAAACAATTATTCCTGTATGTCCCTCACGCAGAAATATATCTCCTGCGTGAGGTGTATATGTACCATTTGTAACTTGATGTTTCGAATGAAGTCTGCCGTTTCTTCGTGCCCAATCAATACAGTTAGGGCAGTATGAGTAATTCGGAACTATACTTGTCGGAACACCGCACTGTCTTACAACATAGCTTACAAATGCCGCACACCACCAAAAGTTATATCCTATATTCTCAACATTGTCGGAATACCAATGAGTGTATTTATTGTTATTTCCGCACTTGCCCCCTATTTCCTGCATTTCTTTTCTTGCACGTTCCGCAACATCAAATCCCGATGACATTATTCAAGCAGCCCCAATCTATCCAACCACACAATTACACGCAAATCATTATATTGTAAATTCCATCCTTCGTCCGTTCCGCTGAGTACACCCTTGTCAACAGCCTTTTGAACACTCTTTCGTGCCCATTCCGGCATGTTTTCATCAATATAGTTATATATCATTGGATTTGCAAGGGTTTCAACAAGTCCTACAAGGTATGCAACTTGTTCTTTGAGTTTATTAAGTTCTTCCATATCAATTTCATCCTCCGCATTGCTTTGACCCTCATAATTCAGAAGATTAAACTCCTCTAAATCAAGTGTGTACCAAAGGTCACCGTCTGTCTTTATTGTGTATTTAAAGTCCTTGACCGCAACAGCCATATTTATCGGTGTTTCTGTAATAATGAGGCGTATAGGAAGTTTCAGGTCTATCCATGTATCAATTTTATATACATATTCCCACCCCTTCATTGACTTATCACGCAGATACGGATAATCTCTTATCGGGAAAAAGCTTGAAATAGAAATACTTTTTAATTTCGGACTTCCTATCAGCATAAGTTCGCCGTGCGATACCGTTTCAAATGTTTCGGTTGACTGTGGTTTGCTTATTGTAAACTGTGACGGCAAAACAGGAATTTTCAATATATCCGCTCTGTTATTTACGCTCAAATATATATCCAAATTCGCACCTCCGACCTAAAAAACTGCAAAGAAAAAAGCCGTCAGGAGTTGACAGCCACAAAAATCACATATTCTCCAACACTTCAACAATTCTTTTTGCCACCTTATTTGCCAAAGTATCATCATCTTCACCGTTTGAATACACAGTAACATTTATCTGGTTTATTATGCTTGGTTTCTCATTTGCAGACACCGGTTTCATATAGTTCTGCAGTGTGTTCCAAAATCTGTCGAGCGGAAGAATTGCCTCTGCTCCGGATTCACCTCCGACCATAGGGAAACCACCGTTCATACCGAACATTGTAGGACGTGTCATAATACCGCCTTTTGCGTACCATTGTATGCCTAATTTCGGTATCGGTGTATTGATACCGGCAATACTGATAGTTCCCGTCTGCACAATATGTGGAGTTTTAATAATACCTTTTATCCCGTTCCATACATTGCTTATTATACTCTTTATTGAATTAAAGACGCCTGACACCGTGTTTTTGACTGAATTAAACACATTCTGAAATGTTGTTCTTATACTGTCTATTACTGTTTTAATTCCTTCTGTAACATTCGTTACAACCGTCTTTATATTGTCAAAAGCAAGTCCTGCGGATAATGTTATCATATTCCAAATATTTATTATAACATTCTTCGCACCGTCAATTATTAATGTAATTCCGCTTATCACATTCTGCACACCGTTTTTTATAGTTTCTGTGTTCAATGTAAATATACCGACTATCACTTGGAACACACCGGATATTGTTGTTTTAATGCCTTCAAATATTCCTGCCACCGCCGTTTTTATATTTTCAAAAACAGACTTTATGTTATCAAAGAACATTTGAAAATTCTGCTTTATTCCGCCTATAATATTCGATATTACCGTTTGTATATTTAAGACGGTATCGGATACTTGATTTTTAATGCCGTCAATAACTTTTCTGACAGTTGCTTTGATGTCATTTACAATCTCGGAAATTACATTTTTAACCGGAGCAAGTGCTGTGCTTACCGAAGTTTTTATTTCTGCAAATTTTTCAGTAATTGCGGTTTTTATCGAAGTAAATTTCTCCGCAACTTTGTTCTTTATTCCGTTTGCGACATCACCGATTGACGATAACTTTTCTCCGACAGTTTCTTTAATCCCGTTAAACTTCTCACTGATTTTTGTCTTTATTCCGTTAAATGCACTTATGCATTTATCCACTATCGGTTTCAAAGCACCTTCATTATATGAATTTCTCACAAATTCAAAGGCTTTTGAAAAGGCACTGCCAAATACATCTTTTATGCCTGATAATTTTTCTTTGACAGTATTCAGCATAGGAGAAAGTTTTGTTTTTACACTCTCGACAACCTGTCCGAGTTTTCCGCCTGTAAGAGAGTTTATTGCATCATAGCCGGTCTTGTAATATTCTTTTATTGCTGTCATAGTACCGGCGACTGCACCTTTTATTCCTCCGCCGTGTTCCTGATAGGCATTCTTGATGTTATTCAGTTTTGTTGATACCGTATTTTTAATACCGTCCCAAACATTTGCTGCAGTTTCCTTGACTTTGCCCCAAGCATTTGAAACTGTATCTTTTATCCCGTTGAACACATTCTTTATACCGTTCCAGAGATTTTTCGCTGTTTCCTTTACCTTGTCCCAATGTTTAAAGAGCAGAACACCCACCGCAATAACCGCACCGATAGCAATAACAACAAGACCTATCGGTGATGTGACAAACGTCATTATTGCACCGAACACTCCCGTCACCACATTAAGTGCCTGAGTTGCGGCAATTTGAGCGATAGTCGCAGTTGTAAGCGGTGCAAAAGCAGCAGCCTGCGTTCCTGTCATGACAGCAGAAAATGCAATTAGTCCGTTTCTTATCCCATCAACTACATTTGCAGCCGCAACGGCAATTTTATATGCGGTTACCGCTCCGGCAATTCCGGCAATCACAGGTGAAAGTGTGCTTGCAGCGGATATTACACCTGAAGCTATATTCATCACTGCCGCAAGTGAATTGCACAAATTCGGTACTACTACATTTGCAAGTGCCTGAATTAATGCAGTACCATTGCCACTGAATGCATTTACAATGCTATTCCTGACATTATCAAACGCATTATGCAGTCGTTCTATTGCCGGCTGATTATTTTGAATTGCATTCTTTACAGCGTTAAATACCGTGCTTGCAGTATTATAAATTGTCTGAATTGCAGAAAATAATCCGTTTCCTATTGCAACAGTAACATAAGAAATAGCGGGAGTTAATGCACCGAGTCCGTCAGACATAGACTGAAGAACGCCTTTAAACTGCGATGAACCGAGTGCATCAAATATCGCAATTTTCACACCCTCGAACTGCGACTTTAACAGTGTGAGTTTACCGCTTACCGTGTCATTCATAGTGTCAGCCATTTTTAAAGCCGCACCTTCCGAATTATTTATAGCGTCAGACAATGAGTAAAAATCATCAGGACTTGCATTCACGATTGACAGAAATCCCGACAGTGCATTTTTTCCGGCAATCATTGTTGCATACTGACCTTTTTGAGCATCGGTAAGTGTTGAGAAGCGTGTCTGAAGTTCAGGAATAAGCACAGATAAAGGTTTCATACTGCCGTCCGTATTTACTGCAGAAATCCCCAAAGCCGACATAGCCGCATCTACTTCTTTGGTAGGTTTCGCCAACCTTGTCATAACACCTCTCAGAGAAGTACCTGCGTCCGAACCTTTAACTCCGGCATTTGCCATCAGACCGAGTGCTGTGGTGGTATCTTTCATTGAATATCCCATTGCACCCGCAGTTGCCGCAACATTTTTAAAGGACTCGCCGAGCAAAGATACATTTGTATTTGACTTTGACGATGCAACCGCCAAAACATCAGCGAACTCACCGCTGTCACTTGCTTTCAGTCCGAAAGCGGTCAAAGCATCGGTTACAATATCAGATACACCGGCTAATTCCTCACCGCTCGCAGCGGCAAGGTTCATTATTCCCGCAATACCGTCAATCATCTGCGATGAATTCCAGCCAGCCATACCCATATATGACATAGCCTCTGACGCTTCTATTGCAGAAAATTTGGTTTTAGCACCCATTTCCTTTGCTTTCTCGGAAAGTGCGGTCAGTTCTGCACCTGTTGCCCCCGAGATTGCGGATACGTTTGCCATTCCCTGTTCAAACTCTCTGCCGGTATTCACTACATCTTTGCCGAAGTCTATCGCTTGACGTACACCGACAAACGCTCCTACGGCTACTGCCACCTTAGATGCCAACGAGGTTATAACCCCGCCTACTCCGGAAGACTGATTTCCGAAGTTTTTCATTCCCGACGTTGTACCGTTTAAACTGTTTCTAAGGTTATTGCTCGCATTGACAGCGGACTTCATATTGACGAAAAAATTACCGTTATTAAGGCTTAAAGTTGCACCTATATTACGAGCCAAATTTTACGTCACCCACTCCCCAATAACGCCTTATACTTCTCCGTCTCCTCTTCCACAGCAAGCTCCATACTCGCCTTTAAAAATATTTTTTCAGACAGTGATAACCTTGCAAGCCTGTCCCAATCAAATCCCTTTTGAAGATAGAAATGAATAAGCTGCAGATCACCGTCTGTCTGTATTAGTTTTTTACGGCTTCCACACCGCCCATATATCCGGCAAGTTTCATACACTCAATCGCAATCTGCGGTATTTCGCCCGGTGCAAATATAATTTCAACAATATCCATAGGCACTGCACAGCCGAATGCGTCCTGTACTTCCTTCGACTTAATGTCAGGTTCTTTAATACATTCATAGCACATATATTTATCACCCTCACCTGCCTCCATATCATTTGCATCACGGCAAAGTGCTCCGTCTGGTTCTTCAATCGTTATAACCGAATCAATGGACTTGATATATAAATCCATTGTCTTTTTAATTGTCTTTGACGCAATCATCTGCTCCTTACGTCGTAAAAGTTCTGCTAATGTTAATTTTGTAGCCTTATTCATTTTAGTGTCCCTTCCTTTTTTCTTAATAAAAAACCAGCTGTATAGCCGTCATTTTTTAGTGTCCCCATCATTAAAAATACAATCTTTTTATACACACGGGTCAGCGATTGTATCAAGATACTTAAATCCGACAAATCCGCCCGAAAATTCATCTTCGGTAATTTTTCCGTTCTCAAATGCCTGAAGTGTAAGTTCATCAAGCCAGCATGACATAAGCTGTACTCTTTCTATACCGCCGTTATCGGGGTCCTCCAATTTTGATATAAGCGACAATCGCTCGTCAATACCCGCTGAAAGTTTCTCCGCATACGTTTTGCCTCTTGAATAAATCTTTTTTATTTTCGCTGTCCAAGTACCGGACACACCCATCAGTTTACTGTCGTCCCACATTTGCCCCGAAAAGTTTATCGTTTCACGGTTTGTTTTGATTTTTGCTTCAAATGAAGTTATTTCATAACAAATACTGTTGTTCCACCAAAAATAGCCGTGCGTACCGCTGATTACTTTTCCGACAGCGGGAAGCTTTCTTTCTCCTGCCATTGTTTACTGCCTCCCTTACTCCATATTTATAGAAAATTTCAAATCCTCTATTGCATCACAGAATGTTATATCCGCCGTTACAAAAACATAACTGCCCGTCTTTGCCTTACGAATCTGTTCATCACTGTACTCGGATATATCATATTTTTGTGCAAGCCAGTCACGCTGTGCATTAACATCTATATCCGCTGTATTTTCCGCATCACCGTACAGTACGCCTTCTCTTACAAGTCCGTCAAAATACTGATTAATAGCAGCTACAAACATAACCTTATTGTCATAGCTGTTATTAATTCCGATATAGTTATTCTCAAATGCAGAACGAATATCGTCACGCATTAAGTCCATACCCTCAATAATTTTGATTTTCTTCATATCTTCGGTCTTGTCACCGCTTAAGATGTGTAGCGAATTTACACCTCGTGCGACTTTTACTTTTTCGCCGTCATTGATAAGTATAAACTTACCTTCGTCTATATCTTCATTGGGAGTAAGGCTCTCCGTTATAGAGTCAATTTCCGAAAGAACTTGATATGTCGCGCTCTCTGTCATTGACAGTCCGGCAAGCAAGCCTGCAATTCTTGCGCAGTATTCATATGCCGAATATGTCTTTGCTCCGACTTTGATACCGCTCGAGGAAAAGTTAACAATGCCCTCATTATTTGCCGCAGAACAAGGCAAAACCGCTTTGAATGTCTTTTTTGCCGCTCTCTGTGCTATAATCCAATTCTGCAGTTCTTCCGTCAAATCTTTATGCGGTTCCAATCCCGGAAACGTCAGCCAGTTCCACGACTTATTTCTAAGGCGTACCAAGGCGGCGTTATATGACTTTTTGAAGTCCTCGCCTGTTTCCGCTCTTTCCACAAGCACTCGTTTCGGTTTGCCGAGAAATATTTTATTCAAGTAGTCAAGATTTGTCGTTGTCCAGTCTGATTTCACAATATCGGCTTCATAGTTATATGTATAACTTAAATTTTCATCTCCGACTTTGGTTGAATCTTCAAGAATAACCGCTACAATTCCGTTCTGACTTCGTGTTACCGCAGTCTGTGCCTTCGTCTTAAATTCAATCAAAATTTCAGGTAATCCCATTTTTATCCCCCCGTATCACAAGTTCGCTCATTTCATCATACTTTTCTGTTTTATCCACAGCCTGAATGAAATTTATATCAAAATACACATACATTGCACCCTTTTCAATTTCAAAATTCATTTCATGAATAGTCAGATGTCTGTCCATAATATCGAAAGTCGGGTACAAAAAAAGCTCTTTTATCCTGCTGTAAGCACCTATACAGTCCTCCACAGTTTCAAGAGCCGATATATATTTTAATTCTACCGAAACAGTAAGTTCCTCAAGTGCACCGCCACAGCACAGAGGCTGTACATCTGAAGGATACGCAGAAACAAACACTGCCGGTTTTAAAAATCCCTCATCTACTTCTGATGCAACTACGTTAAATCCGGCATCCGCAAGGATTTCCGCAGTTCGTGTCTGTATATCTTTTTCTGTAATCATCTGTCCTCCTACATTTGTATATCTTTTGTTATTTTATCAAGCAGTTTTTCTGCACCCGAGTTGAATTTTGCCTGTGCCTCCGACATTGATTTTTCAAGCATAAAATCACCTTGTACATATCCGCCGGATTTAATGCCTATTGCAGAACGCTGTACACGATTAAGTTTTCTGCCTCTTTCCCGAGTTCTGCCGCCGCTTACAATCTTGTGACCGAGTTCAACAAGATGTGCATGAGGTGCTGTTGACTGAACTCTCACTACTCTTACTTTACCGCCCTTATACAGTTTTACTTTTTTCGTTCTCCATGAGTTTCGGAGCTTCTTTGTCCTTACCGGTGTAAGTGATTTTGTTCTCTTATTTACAGCACGTCCTTCTGCCATAAGGAATGCGTCTGCCTGACTCGGATAATTCTTCTCGCATTGCTTCATAGCTTTTTCAAGTTCGTCAAATCCGAATACATCAATATTCCTTGCCATTTCGGTCTTTCTCTTTTGCAACAATCTGCAATTCCGTATTGTTTTCGCCTATGTTAAGAACAGAAACAATATCAAGAACCTTTAGTCCGAACATGATTTTCATATCCTCGGTTATATTCGGAAAATACCTTGTTGTAATTTTGTATGTGGTTTCTGCACGCAGTTTTTGTGACTCCTCGTACTCACGTCCCGACATCGGAGAAACATTTGCCCATACGGCATACTCATTCAAAGAAAGCTGATGTGAATACAGCTGTCCGCCGCCTGCCGATTTCCATAATGCGTTGCCTTTGTTATCGGTCAGCACACACACAGAAGTTTCATCGGCATTAATCTCACCGCTTAACTTAGGTTTGAACGGAATCCACACAGGTACATTTTCATTCATTGAATTTAATCTTTTATCAAGCGGTTTCAAAAATATAGCCCGATGACGCAGTTTTGAAAAGTCCATTAAAATGCCACCTTTCTGTATGGTCTCAGCAACGTATAAAATATACTCGGTACGCCGTTTTTAGTTCCGTCACGCTGTTCAAAGAAATATCCTATACACACAAGCATAGCTTGTTTATAGCTTTCCGGCAGTTCATCAGGCATTGCAAGTCGTGTATAATTTTCACACATTTCCCCTGCTAAGAGAATGAGTATTCGGAGATAGTCGTCCTCTGCGTCAGAATCCAAATGCAGATACTGTTTAACCTCTTCAATCGTCAGCATTTTCTTCTTCCTCCGTTTTGGATTGCACTGTTTTAGATTTAGTGTCCCTTCTTGTTATTTTTGTGTCCCTTACTTCTTCCGCAAATCCGCACTGAACCAAATCCTCGCCTATTTTCTTGTCAACATCAACAATCTGACCTTCAGAAAAACTGAAGGTCAGACCCGAGCATGAAGTTGTTATCTTTATTTTCATTTTACCCTCCTGTTATTTCATCTGAACAGTCTTAACCGATTCAGGCAATATCAGCTTTCCGTCTAATCTTTGGAATACACGGAAACCGACTTGTCCGTTCTTTGCAAAAAGTTCATTCAGTCTTTGGAATGAACGTCCTTGTCTGTCAGCAACCCAATAATATGATAAATCACCAAATAGCAATATCTTATTGCCGGACTCTATCTCAGGCATATATGCAGAAGTATGTATCGGACGGTTAAGAATTGTATCCGGCTGTCCCGCCTGCAGACCCGGCTGCCATAAATACTGACCGTTACTGTCTTTAAGTTTTCTTATAGCCTTTATTGTACTGTCGCTTGACATAAATACGGCATTCTTTCGATACGGTGTTCTAAGACTGTGATATAGGTCAATTATTTCATCTGTCGTAATTGCGTTTGACGCAGCAGACGTAACCCCTACTTCAGCCGTATTTAACACACCTGTCGGTTTTCCTGTACCGTTGCCGTTGATAAATGCCAATTCCTCTGCCGCACCCATTCTTCTTGCAAATTCCGATGATATGTATGTTTCAAGATTAAATGCGGAGTCATTGAGCAGTTCTTCCGATACTTTTATAATCGTACTTAGCTTATGAGCTCCAAGAGATACAGTTCCGAACTCATCATCGCTTTCAGTGTATTCCGAGCCTTCATCTGTCCATACAGCCTCACCGTGAGATGCAACTACCGGAATCTTTTTATCACCGTTTGCACTTGTTATGATTGTAGTTAATCCTCGCATAATGTTTTCATCGGCAAGTTTGTCAATAAGAACTGCCTCGTATTCGTCGGGAACAAGATATCCGCCGTCACTGTCAGTACCAATCTGCAACGTATCATGTACCGAATATGACAGCTGATTATTCTTCATAAGCTTCCAAAATGCCTGCTTATATTCGTCACTTGCTCTGCCCGTTTTTATATCACCGTTCGTTTTAGGTGTTTCAAGAACGGGTGTATTAACAGGAGAATTCAGTCTTTTTTCCATCTCTGCCTGACGTTCTAAAATGTCAATCTCCTTGCCAAGAGCAACAATTTCACTCTCCATTTTTTCATATGTTTCCACGTCCTCTGCCGAAAGCATATCGTTTTCTCGTTTTGCATTATCAAGAAATTTCTTTGTCTTTTCCCATAACGCTGCTCTTTTTTGTCTTAAATCAGTTATTGACGCCATTTATATTACCCCCATTATTTCAATAAATTTAATCTTGTTTCAAACTGTTCTGACGGAATACAATACTTGGAGTCTTCCGGCTTGACTATCGGTTTAAGCTTCTTACGCATTGCGGCAATGGTATTGGTCACCATTGTTGTTTTGTCAAAAATCATATCTTGATTATCAGTGCTGTCATCATTGTCGTATAGGATTTTGTCGCAGAACCCCATATCATGTGCCGAATGTGCATTCATCCATGTTTCTCCGTCCATCAAATGTGACAGTTTGCTTCGTGACAGTCCGGTCTTTATCTGATAAGCATTTATAATTGATTCCTTTACTTCGTTAAGAAAATCAATACCTTGTTCAAGTTCCGATGCCTGTCCGTAAAGCATCATTGAAGGATTATGTATCATAATCATTGATGTCGGAGACATCTCAACCATATCCCCAGCCATTGCAATTACAGATGCCGCACTTGCCGCAATGCCGTTTATTTTAACGGTAATTTTGCCGTTATGTTCTTTCAGTGCCGTATATATTTCACTTGCCGCAAAACAGTCACCGCCCGGACTGTTTATCCATACCGTAATATCACCGTCGTACCGATTAAGTTCATCACGGAACATTTTCGGTGTTACATCATCGCTGTACCAGCTTTCTTCAGCAATTACACCATTTAAAAAAAGCACATTTTCTGTGCTTTCATTTTCTTCGTCTATTTTGTTTTTAACAGTCTTGAACCTCCAAAATTTACTCATTTTCACTTTCACCCCCGCTGTTGTAATTTCCGGCATTATTTATATCAACCATATTGCCGTTACACAAATATCTGTCACCGCCAAGCCCTTTAGGTATTTTATTCATATCCTCCAATTCCCTTATATCGTTTGCACTGTACCATCCATTCTGTCTGCCGATAGCATATCCGCTCATACGGCTTTTAAAATCCCCTCGCAGAAGTCCGTCAACATTGAATTTTACGAAGTATTTCTTCTGTTCTTCTTCTGTCAGAAGCTGCTGAAATATTGTCTGCTCTATCCTCACAAGCCACGGCCGGATTGTATTCGTTACAAAATCAAGCGACTGCTGTTCTATATTGTTAAAACTTGATTTTTCCAAATCGGCAATCATATGCGGAGGAACACGAAATATTCTGCATATTTCATTCACTTGAAATTTTCTTGTTTCGAGAAACTGTGCCTCATGAGGATTTATCGAAATCGGATTGAATTTCATTCCTTCTTCCAACACTGCAACCTTGTGTGCATTTGAACTTCCGCCGTATGCGTCATTCCATGCGTCACGAACTTTTTCAGGCTCTTTCAAAACTCCCGGATGTTCCAAAACTCCGCTTGGTGTACCGCTGTTTGAGAAAAAGCTTGAGCCGTATTCTTCGGCAGCAATAGAAAGCCCTATCGCATTCTTCGCCATAGCAATCGGTGAGTATCCCACAAGTCCGTCAAATCCCAGTCCGACTATATGCAGAATTTCATCTTTGCGAAATACAAATGTCCCCTGCTTATCACTGTTATATGTGTAATATATTTTGCTGTCCGCACCTCTGTCTATACGCATCTTTTCCGGCATAAGCGGATAAAGTGCCGTAACCTCACCTTTACCGTTTCGGATAATCTGTGAATACGAATTCCCCCATAAAAGCAGATGTGACATCATAACCTCACGCATTATGAAACTGTTCATTTCAGGATTGGGTATATCGTGCAGAAGTCTGTACAACGGATGCGTAAAGGCTCGCTCTTTTCCGCTGTCCGTGTATTCATAAAGATGAATCGGCAGACTTGCTACCGTTTCAGATATGATACGAACACACGCATATACTGCCGTTGTCTGCATAGCCGACCGTTCCGTCACAGCCTTTCCCGACCACGTTCGCCCGAACGGAAACGACCGTCCTCCTCCGATACTGTCACCCGTATGATTTTTAGGCTTGTCTCTTGGTTTGAATATTGATTTTATTATGTTCATAAATTTTCTCCTTTTTCTTGACATTTGATAGCTTTTATGCTATCATTATATTGTAAATATAATCTACATATCGGAGTATAATAATAATGTACACTATCGAATTTTACGAAAATGCACACGGCAAATCTGAACTATGGGATTTTTTAGAGTTATTGCGTACAAAAATCAAAACAAGTAAAGACGCCCGTATTCAATACAATCAAATAGTACTCTATATACAGCTATTACAAGATAACGGTACTCGTTTACCCAAAGATGTCACAAAGCATATTGAGGACGGTATATGGGAATTACGTCCCGGAAATAACCGCATATTTTATTTCTTTTTTGAAAACAATACCTTTGTTCTGCTTCATCAGTTCCGTAAAAAAACACAAAAAACACCACACAGAGAAATTGAAAAAGCAAAATCTGAACGCAGTGATTATCTATCCAGAAAGGAGCGTGCTTAATATGAGAACATGGAATGATTATAAAGAACACGTAAGAGAAGTTGATCCGATTGCCGCTAACGATATTAATGAAATTGAGAATATCGCATCTATTGTCGGTGCACTGATAGAACAGCGGACCGCTCTCGGTATAAGTCAGCGTGAGCTTGCTTCGCTTTGCGGAATCCCGCAATCATCAGTTGCACGTATTGAATCGTATAAATCAACTCCAAATCTTGATACTTTGCTTAAAATAATGCAGCCGCTTGGTCTTAAGCTTACTGTATCACCAACTAAATAATCATTTCCTTAAGCACATCAATAAATATTGGTGTGCTTTTATGTTGTCTAAAATACAATAATACCCCTACGGTCATAAACACTTCCCTGTTGTCCGCCGTTACGAACTGCTCTGTCGAGTGCCATTACCGCTGCAACCGCACCGTCTATTCGTTCGGTACTGTGTTTCTTAGAAAGTTTAATATTTTCTGCCGAGTCTGTTTCTACACATACATTATCAAAATTCCATCTAAGTACAGGATGATTGTTATGTATAATCTTTTCTTTCAGAACAAGCGAGTAAAGTTCCTTGGTCGGCGGTGACATATCCTTAAAGCCTTGTCCGAAAGGTATCATCGTCAAGCCTTCATCCTGCAAATTAAGAATTATCTGTGTTGCATTATATCTGTCATATGTTATTTCACGCACAACGTACTTGCTTGCAATATCCTTTATGTCATCCTCTATTCTTCGGTAGTCAACTACATTCCCCTCTGTTGTTCGTATAAATCCGTTTGCTTTCCATACATCATACGGAACATGGTCACGTCGTACACGATGATGAAGATTTTCTTCCGGTATCCAAAAATACGGAACAATTATATATTTTTCTGTATCGTTTCTCGGAGGGAACACCAAAACAAATGCCGTAAGGTCAAGTGTTGTTGAAAGGTCAAGACCTGCATAGCATTCCCTTCCGATAAGTGTATCAAGATTTATTACTTCATCACACGCATCCCATTTCTCCATCTGCATCCATCTTGTTGACTGCTTAACCCACTGATCAAGTCGGAGCTGTCTGAACAGATTTTCCTCAGCCGGATTTTCCTTTGCCGACAAAAATGCAGCACGGACTTTTTCAATGTCAACTGTATGTCCGAGCGAGGGATTTGCTTTATACCAATTACGTTCATCTGTCCAGTCATCTGTATCTTCTATTCCGTATATAACAGGATAAAATGTCGGATCGATTTTTCTGCCTTCCAAAATGTCAACTGCCTTTTGGTGCTGTTCAAAACATATGCTGTTTCGGTCTGTTCCGGCAGTAGTTATAAGAAAGAACAACGGCTGTGTTCGTGCATCACCTGAACCTTTTGTCATGACATCAAACAATTCACGGTTCGGCTGTGAATGCAGTTCATCAAATATTACGCCGTGAACATTAAGACCGTGTTTCGTGAAAGCCTCGCTCGACAGTACTTGATAATATGAATTAGTCGGTTTATACACAAGTCTTTTTACTGACATAACAGGTTTAATTCTCTTTTTCAAAGCAGGACATTGTTCGACCATATCCACCGCCACATCAAACACAATACTTGCCTGCTGACGGTCACTTGCACAGCCGTATACTTCTGCACCCCATTCACCGTCACCGCATGTAAGATACAGTGCCACTCCTGCCGCAAGTTCTGACTTACCCATCTTCTTCGGTATTTCAACATATGCTGTGTTATATTGTCTGTATCCGTTCTCCTTTACCGTACCGAACACATCATTTATTATTTTATCCTGCCACGGCAGCAATTCAAAAGGCACACCCCGCCATTTGCCTTTTGTATGTTTAAGTGCATTTATAAATGTAACTGCACGTTTTGCTTTATTTTCATCATACATTACTTTTTCTCTCCGCCTAATGAAAGAAGCTGTTCCATAGCGTCATCACTGCTGTCATTGCCTCTGTCTGTTACAATTCTTGACCTTGACGCAGGAGTAAGACCGAACTGTTCACAGAACTTGCTCATCTGTTTCATATACTGCTGAGCAATAGATACCTGCGGCACTTGCTGCCAATATCCGCTCGGAGTTTTGACAATAGCACCGTGTCTTGATATAAATTCTTCTGCTTCTTTCCAACGTGCATAAGCTTGGCAATATCCCGCAAAAGCCGCCATATCAACTTCTGTTAGAATACCGAGCTGTTCCATCTGTTTCGCAAGACGTCTCCATTCCTTTTTCGCATCATCTTCAAGCCATTTCGGACAAGACGGTGCACGAGCCGCAGGTTTCGGCTCATTTGCGTTTAACTGTCTCTTGCCTGGATTACCCTCAAGCTGTTTTACTGCCGTTGGTTTCGGCTTTCTGCCCCTCTGTGCCAAGCGTATCACCTCCATTCGTATAAATTTCTTGTCATTAAAAATTTTCATACAAAAAACCGCCATTTAAGGCGGTTTAAAAATTGTATTTTCTTATTTTTCTGTAATCATAATCTCATATTCATAGCTGTTTAGTTCAAAAAGGTCAACTACTTTCCATAAATCATATTGGTCAGGAATATCTTTAACTGTTCCGCAGAAATAAACGTCTGTATGTTTTTCATTAACCAATTTCATTGTTGCGTTTCGGTTGATAAGGCTGTAAAGTTTCTTTAATTTTAGCATTTTGTTTTCCTCCGTTTTCTCGGTCTGTTTATCTTTTTGTTGTACACATATTACCGTTATATGAGGACTTTATCAATACCATTACTATAACAAAAAGTACAGCCTTTATTTGTGTATATACTACCCTCGTATTCCCTTAAAGTTATAGTTTCCCTTACGAATTTCCGCAATGTCGGCATCTTGTGCCTTTTTGTATTCCGAATCGGCACATTCTTTTTTCTTGCAGTCCATACAGATACATTCGCTATTAAACATACTTTGAATTCTACCGTCTTTTAAAGACTTTCCGCATCGGTCACAGTTTTTCTGTGTAAAAAAATTATCCATCTCAATTCACCTCCGCCATACAGCGTTCAAATGCCGTCTTTAATTCCTCCACGGGCATACCGTTAGATTTATACCCGCGTTCTATTCCTCCGTAATAATACTCTGTCGGTGTCTGCATCTTTTGACAGTATTTATCGTCCATAACATAGAACATCGCTTCAATCGTATCTTCGCCGTTATCAATTTCCACCGAAATATTCTGCTTGATATAAAAGCTCGGATAACCCTCATAATGGTCAAGTGTCTTTTCGCACTGTTCTGTAATAACCCAAAGCAGAACAGGCACTCGGTCTCCTTCAGATTTTTCAATGTTGGCAAAGCCTCCGCTCCTGAATGTGAGCCGATAGCCGTTTATGTACCCCACCTTGTACACTTCAGCATGCGGACATCTATACGCCATCTGTTCCAAATTAATATTTGAGCCGTATGCTCCGTAGATTTTTGTTTTCATAATATTTCGTCCTTTCTGATCGGTTGATTTTTATAATACTGCTTCTACTGCCATAAGGACGGCTTAAACCGTCCGTTGGCTGTAACTGCTAAAGACTTATTTGTCTTTTTCTCTCATACTGCGGTGTATAATTTCAAGTATTTCATTCTGCTCCTCTTTGCCTACACCGATATTTTCAAGTGCCTCGTGTATTCCGCAGTCAGGACAAATCATTGTTTTGTTATCTGCTCTTGATAATGCTGGTCTGCCCGTGTATTCCTGTCCGCATTTAGGACATATGGCTGTTTTTATATCTTCATACTTCTTCATATCATTGTCTCCTTTTTGCTTTCGTCAATAGCGTGTAACAACTGTTTTGAATCAAATCCGAAGTTTCTGTATCCCCAAAGACAAGTCATAACATAACTCATTGACGGAACACCGCTCGGTCTGTTTTCGTCCAATATATATGCAAATGCTGTACGTTCACGTTTTTTGCCCGTCTTAATTCCTGTCACCGTTACTTGAAATTCCTTTTTATAATAATATTTCGGATACCCCTCGTAGCGGTCAAGCGACCGTTCGTCCTCTGTTGTCAACTGCCACACGGCAACGGGAACTTCCGCACCTTGTTTCGGTTCAACTGTCAGATAAGAGCCCGTTTTGCTTTTCTTGAACATCAACTTGTAATTCTCTATAACCGCAGTTCCCATAAGCCGTGCCGACGGACAGCGATACCGCATTTGCGGTGTGTAAAGGTTACTGCCGTAAGCTAAGTAATACCGTTTCATTCTTATCATATCCTTTCCGAAGGAAACACCCTTCTACCACCTTAAGACCGCCAAATGCGGTCGCAGTTTTAAGGTTATAGGAGGCTGTTTTCTTCGGTTATGCCATTCTGCCGTTTCTGAATGATGCATCTCCGTCAAGGTGTTTTGTAAGAATTTCTCTCGCCGTTGCAAATTCTTCACCGATAAATCCAAGTCTTAAAAGCCATGTTCTCATTGCGTATTTAGGATTTTCAGTCTGCTGTGGTTTCGGACTTGCTGACTTTAGTGTTTTTGCCATCTGACTGAGTGCAAGGCAAAGCTGAATGTAGCTTTTTAACTGTCCTGCATGTAAGCCGTTTTGTTTTCCGTTGGACGGTGCATCGAATTGAAAAAGTCTGAATTCAACCGTTCCTTTTGTAAAAGTTGCGTGTAGGTTCAGCATATGGTATCTGCTGTCGTTGTAATGCTGTGTTCTGCCGTAGTTTGCACCGTTTGATGTGTACCAAATATCCGCTAATTCCGACATTGTTCTTGGCTTTCTTCTGTTAAGGTTATCAAGAAATTTCGGACTTACCATTCTGCAGTAATTGTTTATTCTGCTCTGTGAAATATTTAATGCACTTGCTATGAGGCTTTCGTGGCTTGCCATTATGTTTGCAAGATTTCTGAGTGTCTGTGCTGTGTGTCCGTTTGCACCGATATGAATATGTACACCGCATCCTCGTGTTGCATCGCTTTTGGCTTTCGCTTTTCTAAGTCTTCTTATAAGTTCCTGCAAAAGCGGAATATCTTCGTATTTAAGAATCGGCGTTACCAATTCGCATTTCTCACTGTCAACCCCTGCAATGCTTACATCCCTTTGGAATTTCCACTCTCTGCCCTCTGTGTCCCAAGCTGACCAAGTGTAATAACCGTTTCTGTCTGCTGTATATTTGTATCTGCCTGTTCCGAAATAGTCTGCGGCTATTCTCGCAGCATTTTCTCTTGTAATGTTGTTCATTTCAACCTCAACACCGATGGTCTGTCTTTTCATTTCCTCAATCTGAATTCTTGTTTTCTCGTTCATTGTATTTCCTCCGTTTTTAGGCTTTCTGCCCTTTTCTTGTAACACATATTACCGTCATACGGAGATTATATCAATACGATTAGTACACAATAATATACACTATAATTTGTGTACATTACGGCTGTATATTGAGTTCGTGTTTATCTTTCTTACTTACATCGCTCCGGTCTGCCGTAGCGAAATGCACCGTCACCGCTGAGATTTCTCATCAGTTCTTTACGGAGCGGTTTATATTCCATACCTGATAAACCTATACGGTTTAAGAATGTACGCATTGCAAATTTTTCGTTGTCGACCGGCTTATCCTTTGTATTCACTCTTACAGCTTTTTCTGCCATTTGGTAAAGGGCTTTGAAAAGCGATATATATATTCCAAGCTTTTCATTAGGAATTACATTGTCAAACCAGTCAAACCATATTTCATCCTTGTTCCATTCAATTTTCAGTTCCTTATCCGTACCTACTGCTTTTTGAAACAAAGTCATTTTACCCGCAATAATCGCTTTGAGATTCGCAATTATTTTATCGTTACAAGGTTTATCGGACAATTTTGCAATTGGCAGTCCGATTGAACAGCCTATTGTTTCACTTTTAAAATCTTTATTTGTATCTGAAATATCAACATTTTCATCATTCTCGGTTTCATATCCGCACTCATACAGCTTTTCAAGTAAATGCTCAACCTTATCATTGTCGGTGTCGTTTGAAATTTTAAGTGTTCCGTCACTCGTAACTGTACAATCGTCGCCAATTTGATAAGCAAACGACGGTGCTCCAAGATATTTAAACTTTTCTCCGATTATATTGCTAACTGTTTTCACGAGAGCCTTTCTTTCCGTTCCTGTCAGATTATATTTAATTTCCATTACGGCAATCCTCCTTTATTTTTTTGTTAAGCACATATTACCGTCATGCAGAAAATATATCAAGGTGTATAGTACACAATATTACGTTACAGAATTTGTGAGTTCAGCATAGTGAGCAATTCCGTTCAATACATAGAACACGCACGGAAGTGCAACACCATTTCCCCACATCGTATATTCCGCACTGTCGGAATGAGGATTTTTAAGCCACTTTATAATCTGATTTCTTGTTTTCGGTTTTGTACTTTTACAAAGTGCTTTTCTGTGATTTTCAAAAATATCCGACCATTTCTGAATTTCTTCTTCCGTAGGATTTTCTGTTTTCAAACCGTCACACCACCATACAGGGAACCCTTGCAGCAGCGCACATTCCTTAGGTGTCAGACGTCTTACTATATATTCCGTACCGTTTGTATCATTTACAAGCGGAGGGTCTTTGTAATCGCTTGCAACAAGTGTATTTGCACATTCTTTTTCGGCACTTGTAAAGAATGATGCCTTGCTTGCCGAATATGCAGGTTCGGCTACCGCTCCCGGACCTTTTGCCACCATTGTCGGCTGTTTCTCTTTTTCTATTGCAAAATCATATAACGCATTTTGTCCTTGATTAAATGCAGCACGGTCAATTCCATATGCAACCGCATGTCGGTCAACTGTATTTAATGTAAATGATGTATCCTGATTAAATCCGCTGCCGTTCGGTCCGTTTTTCTCCTTACGTCCAATTATTGAACCCTGCAATGCAACAACAGCCATACCTCCTTGATTAGATGACGGATTTACACCTTCGCAGTCAATGGTACGAGAAGTATCTGCCGCATATATTCCGCTGTTCGGATTGTCAGACTTCATCGAATTGCTGTCGTTTGAGCATATCCCATATGCTTTCGGTTCAAATAAGGTCTGGTCATTATTACAGCTTAATGTTGCCGACTTATTTTCTTGTATCAATGCACCTTTACCGCCGCCGTCACATCCGCATCTGATTTTTAAAGTTTTCGGTGTATGCACGACAAACGGCTGATTATTACCGCCCGTTCCGAAAGTTGCAAACACTGTCTGTGATACTTCCAACGGACCTATATATCTTGTATCTTGAGAGTGATTTTCAAACATTACACACGGCGGATGATGTGCCTGTGCTCTCAATGTAGTTGTTTTGTCTTGCGTCACATCTATACGTTCTCCGCCTTGATCGTTTAAACATATTGTGCCTGTTTCTCCAATGCCCGTTTCAGCAGTTCCGGCAGTTCCTTGCCACGAGCAGAGGCTCTTCTTAAAATTCCCGAACACGCTCTCTGACTCAAATAATACTTTTCCGGCACATTCTCCTGCAAAATCTGCGACAAGAAAGATTCTTCTGCGTCTTTGAGGGACTCCGAAGTATTGCGCATCGAGTATTCGATAGGCAACGGAATAATCATTTCCCACAATTTCTCCGGCTGTTGTCCATTTCTTCTCAGGCATAGGAATATGTACGGTTTCATCTTTGATTTTGCAGATTTCTTCAAGGACTGTCCTAAAATCCTGTCCTTTTGAGCTTGACATTGCTCCCGGCACATTCTCCCACACAATCCATCTCGGATATTCTCCATTTGTACTCTCCCTCATTTCCTTTATAACCCGAATCGCCTCAAAAAACATTGATGATTTTTCACCGTTTAGCCCTTCACGTTTTCCTGCTAAAGACAAGTTTTGACAAGGACTTCCGAATGTAATTATATCAACTGGCTCAATCTTTCCGCCGTTCATTTTTGAAATATCCCCATAGTGTTTCATCTGCGGTATACGTTTTGTAGTAACCCGAATAGAAAACGGTTCGATTTCACTCGCCCATATAGGCGTAATTCCAGCCATCATTCCGGCAAGAGGAAAACCTCCGCTGCCGTCAAATAATGAGCCAAGTGTTAAATTACTCATTCGTCAATACCTCACTGTACGGAATTTTTTCACCGTTACGCAATAAAAAAACGTCATCTGAATTTTCTTTAAAATCCACATAACGTCTTACAATTACATCTACAAACTTCTCATCAATCTCAATCGCATAACATATACGGTCAGTCTGTTCACACGCAATCAATGTACTTCCACTGCCGCCGAACGGTTCAAGAATAACTGAATTGACCACACTTGAATTTTGTATCGGATATGCCACAAGCGGTATTGGTTTTGTTGTCGGATGAAGTTCTGATTTCTTCGGCTTGTCAAAATTCCATACCGTTCTTTGTTTTCTGTCAGAATACCACTTATGTCCGGCTGTAGGTTTCCATCCGACAAGTATAGGCTCATGACAATACTGATAATCACATCTGCCGAGCACGGGTGTATTTTTCACCCATATACACGTTTGATGACAGAAAAATCCGGCATCACGAAATGCAGTTCTGAAATTTATACTTTCCTTATCGGCATGAAAAACATAAATACTTGCACCATCCGCACAAACATCATACATACACTTAAAAGCTGAAAACAGAAATTCATAAAACTTTCCGTCCTCCATGCTGTCATTTTGAATAGTACCTGCCGTACCCTCGTATGCAACATTATACGGCGGGTCTGTTACAACAAGATTTGCTTTCTTACCATTCATCAAGTTTTCATATGTTTCCGCTTTGGTACTGTCACCGCATATTAATCTGTGTTTTCCCAAAAGCCATATATCACCTTGTTCAGACACCGGATTTTCCGGAGGTGTCAAATCTGCATCATCTTCTTTAACTTCACCCTCTTGCGATTTGGCGAGAAGTTCATTAAGTGCTTCTTCCGTAAATGCAGACATCTCAAGTTCAATGTCACCACTGTCCTTTATATCTTGTAAAATATCAGCAGACATTTTCATATCAAGTTCTGAAAACTCCTGTATTTTATTATCTGCCATAAGGTCGGCATATTCCGAAGCTTCACTTTCATAGTCCTGAAAATCAACGGGAACTTGCTTTGCTCCGATTTCTTTTGCAGCAAGAAGTCTTCCGTGACCTTTTACCACAAATCCGGAACGGTTTGACACTACAATCGGATGTCGCCAGCCTTGACGTTTTATGATTTTAGCCAATGCGGTTATCTGTTCTTTAGGGTGCTTGTTCGGATTTCTCGGATTGCCTACCAAGCTGTCTGTATCGACAATTTTATCGTGAGCACAATACACTGCAACTCCGTCTGCTGTTGCTTTCGGTTCTATATGTTCAATCATACTTTTCCTCCGTTATGTAGATTCCAATATTGTTTTCTGCATTTGTCCGAGCAAAAAACTTTTCTTTTTTTGCCTGCTGTATGCTTAAGCCGTTTTCCGCAGTTCCGACAGATAAGTCCAAGCTGTACAGATACATCGTTGTTCATTGCCACCACTGGTCCTACGCCTACAAGTCCGTTCCGTTTACAATATGATTTCACTGTACTCAGCGGCAGAATAAGTGTACTTGCAATATGCTTATATCCGTTACCATCAAGCCGCATTCTGCGAATTTTAATTTTCTGTTCTTCGGTCATAAACTGTTCTCCTCTATCAGTAAAATTCAATAAACAACAGCCGAATAATTGAAATCTTCATAATGTTGTGATATAATATTTATGAGTCATCTATTAAGCTCCTCTATGACTCACCAGACCAAGTGTGGTTCAGAGCAAACGAAAAGAATCGCGTTTTAGGAGGAGGAATGCTTATGAAGATTTTACTGTTTTCATATTATTTTATTGTCAGTGTTCAATTTACTTTTGTAATACCAAATAGCTTCATTGAATTTTCGTTTGCAGCCCTGATAATAATCGGTTCACATTTTTGTGAACCTTTTTTATATTAAAAAGCAATAAAAAATGCACACTTGAGGACGATTTCAAGTATGCAATAATGCAAGTGTATATTTAGTTATGCGATAATTTTAATGTGACCGTTTTTAGGCCCCCTTGCTTAATTTTGCGAAAATTTGCGTAAATGGGGGCAACGGTCTACGCTCACCCATTTTTTTAAGATTATATAACCCTTTGGGGAGAGTGTACCCATAAAACACCCGATTATTTGTTCATTTAGGATTGTAAACCTTTAACCGATTATATATTTTTTTATTTGCTTCGCTGCCTATGATATCTTTATTATAATTGCATATAATATTTATATATTAAACTGCTGATTGCGTTTTATTAGCTTGATATTAGCAGTCTAATATGTTATAATAATACTACAATCAACGGAAGGAGTGATTTTACATGGCTAACATATCAAATGTAAGTTTTCGCATTGACAGCGACTTGAAAGCTCAAGCCGATACACTGTTTTCTCAGCTTGGTATGAATATGACCACAGCGTTTAACATTTTTCTGCGTCAGTCAGTACGCGAAGGACGTATTCCGTTCGACATAACTATAAACACACCCAACTCAGAAACAGTGGCGGCAATGCTTGAAACCGAGCGTATGCTGCGCGATCCCAATTTAAAGGCATATGATGTTGAAGACGCTCTAAAGGAGTTGAAGTCATGAATCTAAAAGTCATCTGGACTTCCAGATTTAAAAAAGACTACAAACTCGCAATCAAGCGCAACCTAAACATTGAGCTTCTTGACGATGTAATTCGTATGCTTGCCGCAGGACAGACATTGCCGGAAGAATACAATGACCATCAGTTAACAGGCAATCTCAAGGATTACCGTGAATGTCATATTCAACCGGATTGGCTGTTGATGTATCGCATTGAAAAAAACATTCTTGTTCTTACACTGCAAAGAACAGGAACACACAGCGATTTGTTCGCCAAATAAATATCGGGACGATTTCAGTAACTGTATGTAGGTTTACTGTCAAACCGTCCCGTTTTTTTATCATGACAGCTCTTACAAAGGCTCTGCCAGTTGCTTTTATCCCAAAACAATTTATTATCACCTCTGTGCGGTTTGATATGGTCAACCACCGTAGCTTGAACGTATTTCCCGTTCCTCTTACAAATCTCGCACAGAGAATGTTCTCTAAGATATGCCTTACTTGATGTTCTCCATTTACTTCCGTATCCACGCTTTGTGGCTGAGCGAGTAACTTCAGGGTGACATGATATATGTTCCTCACAATATCTTCCGTCAGTTAAATTTGCACAGCCCGGATGTCTGCATGGTTTCTTTGGTCTATATGGCATATTCTTTCCTCCAACGAAAAAAGGACGCTCCGTATAGGAAACATCCTTCTTTGTATAACTTTTCACTTTCAAGTCTTAAATATTTATTTCTAATCTTCCCTGCAATACCGTATTATCGGAATAATATCAAGTGTATCGGAATAATACAACCTCAATTATTGGAACAATACACAAAGCCGACTGTTACATATCATCTCTCTGTTTATTCTTCTCTCGCGATTATAGCATAACACACTTTTTTACGATGTTCAAGAGTGAACTGAAGTGAACTTGCGTGAACTATAGTGTCCAATTTTCTTTTTATATGATTTTATCAAGTTCAGCCAAAGCTTTCAAGTGCATTTTATGAATATACCGTATTGTAAAATTAAGTTCCAACGCAATATATCTCCACGTTTTACGGTCGGCATATCTAAGCCACAAAATCCGTTTATATCTTTCATCTGCGATTTTATCAAGCTTTTCCCATACTTCTGCTTTAAAATCGACAAGTTCATCAATATCTCTGTCAATATCACGGTCAATATCGATTATCTTTGTCATTATATTTTCAAGCGGATTTTTATTCCGTGTATGCTGAACTGTTTCTCCGCTGTAATTCGGAGTGGTATTCATTGCAACATCACGAAGTGTCATAAGACGCTGTTGTTTTCTGTTTATCGCATTATCCATTGTTATAAGCTGACTTAAATATTCCTTTGCCGTCATTTGTATATTCCCTCCATCCTTGCTTTTATAGCCTCCATCAAAGAAGCCTGTCCCATGTCTTTATCATTTAAAGCCGTCATCACATCTTCATCAACCGTACCTTTGGTCACAATATGATGAACAACTACCGTGTTGTTCTGTCCCTGCCTATAAAGTCTTGCATTCGCCTGCTGATACAGCTCCAAACTCCACGTCAGTCCGAACCATATAATCGTGCTTCCGCCTTTCTGCAAATTCAGTCCGTGTCCGCAACTTGCCGGATGTGCCAACGCAATTTGTATTTTACCGTTATTCCAATCGCATATATCCCGTTCCGTTTTTATCTCACGGATATTAAATTTTTCTGCTATTCTGTCCTTATCGTGCTTATAGCCGTAATAAACAAGTATGCTCTTTCCGTTTGACGCCTCAATTAAATCCTCCAAAGCTTCAAGTTTACGATTATGTATTTTCTTCACATTTTGGTTTTCATCATAAACCGCACCGTTTGCAAGTTGCAGCAGTTTATTGCTGAGACTCGCCGCATTCACTGCATCAATATCACCGTCGGCAAACGGCAGAAACATTTCCTTTTCAAGTTTCCGATAAAGTTTCATCTCTTTATCGTTCATCTCAACTTCGTAAATATTGTCTATTCTTTCAGGCATTTTGATATAATCCGTTGCTTTCATCGAAATACATATATCCGATATTTTCTCATATATCCTTTTTTCTGCATTAACCAACGGCTTGTATGAATACACAATCGCACCGTTTCGTTTATCCGGTTTGAAATATTCATCACGAAAACCTGTTATATATCTTCCGAGCCTTTCTCCCATATCCAGCAGATTTATCTCAGCCCACAAATCAATCAAGCCGTTAGGTGCAGGTGTTCCGGTCAGACCTACAATTCTGTCAAACTTAGGTCTGACCTTACGCAGTGCTTTAAACCGTTTGCTTTGATGGGATTTAAACGAACTGAGTTCGTCTATCACAACCATATCAAAATCAATGTGACCGCTATTTACAAGCCACTCTACATTTTCACGGTTTATGATATAAATGTCTGCGTCTGCTTTTAAGGCTTTTTCCCTTTCGTCCGCACTGCCGATTGCTATTGAACATCTCAGGTATTTTAACTGTTCCCATTTGTCACACTCCTGTTTCCATACCGACAGTCCAACTCTGAGAGGAGCTATTATAAGGACTTTTGAAATCTCAAAATAATCATACATGAGGTCACTTACAGCTGTGAGTGTTGTTATCGTCTTGCCAAGACCGCATTCCAGCATAAGTGCCGAAATCGGATTGTTTATTATAAAATCAACACCGTACTTTTGATACTCATGCAAATCATCTCTGTTCAATTTCATCAAGCACACCTCCGATTTGCTCTATGCCGTCAATGCAATACACCAAAAACCCTAATGCTTCTAATTGCCTTTTTCGCTTTATCTGTATGCTCCTCATTTTCCGTCCTGGTGCTTTCATCTCTGCAAATGCAATTTTTCCGAAAGGCAGCAAAATCAATCTGTCGGGCATACCGTTAAAGTTCGGCGATACAAATTTCAGTGCAAGACCTCCGTGTATTTTCACTGCATTCACAAGCATTTTTTCTATCTCCTTCTCACGCATTTTACCTCCCATACAAGTTCCGAAGTTCCTTCCGTTCCCTATATCCTACGCGCGTATATATATGTGCGTAATTTTTAATATAATAATATATAATCTATATAACTTTTTAGGTAGCATCGGAACATTACCTTTAATTTATATAGGTTTTATGCCGTTTTTTAGTGTTCCGAACCAAGCTTTTTTACGGAACTTTTCGGATACATCGGAACACAAAACAGATATAGAAGTCTATACCTCTGTCCTTTCGTAACCTGCTGCCGCTCCATAAATTCCGAAACGGCTCTTTTTGCTCATCTTCTGCCAGCCCTCTATTTTTGCCATAATGGCAGATATGGCATTTGCGTCAATCCTTTTCAAATCCGCTTTCGCCTTACCGAAACATTCACACCATATTTCCATATTGCATACCTTCTAACGCTTTATTTCCCCTTTAATATTCACCTCTCCGAATTCACTTCCGTCAAGAAAATTCCGACGTTCATACAAGGACATTTCATTCCAATTTACAGGCAGCAATGTTTCAAGGTATTCACGCACCATACCCTCACGTTCGTCTGTTTCCATAGCCTCACGCTGAAGTTTCTTAGCAAGTTTCTCCGTCTGCTCATCAAGAATAAGCGGTTCGCCCCGCTTGTAATACACAAGCACCTCCGCCCAAATTTGATCTATATCACTCTGTGATAACTGCCACGGCTTTTTCTTTGAATTACCTGACACCTTAACAGGGAAAAAACGGCGATTTCCCGTAGTATCACGCAGATACCCATGTTCGGCATTTGTAGTTCCGATAAAAATACACTGCCTTAAATGCGGTGTTGCACGTCTTCCGAATGAGGCACGAAACACATCATTCTGCCTTGATATAAAGCCTCTAAGTGTTTCAATTTCCGTTTTCTTAAGCCCTGCAAGCTCGCCTATTTCAAGTATCCAAAATCCCTGCAGTTTTTCAGCCGCCGTTTTATCCTTTGTATCCGACAGCAATAGAGAATCATTAAACCACTCACCGCAAAGCTTGGATATAATCGTGCTTTTTCCAATCCCCTGCGGTCCTGACAGTACAAGCATAGTGTCAAACTTTATTCCCGGCACCATTACTCTTGCTACCGCTCCGCATAGTGTTTTACGGATAACCGCACGAGTGTATGGATTGTCCTCTGCACCAAGGTAATCCGTTAAAAGCGTATCTACACGTTTCTGCTTATCCCACTTCGGCAGACCGTCAAGATACTGCCGTATCGGATGGAACGAACGGTCATCAACAACTTTTGCAAGTGCCACATCATAATTCACTCTTGTGAATTTACCGTAGCTGTATGTAAGATATGTAAGCAGCTGTGCGTCATCAGCGTCCCGCCAATACTTAGACGGGTGCTGCCATGGTACATCACCGTTAATTTCTATACAGTCCGACAGTTCGTTAAAAACTATTCCCTTTAGTTTCGGATCGTTCTGAAGTATTATCGTAAGATTTTGTATGCTGTTTTCTACGTCACCGTGCTTATTCACAGACAAATACTTATGCCACGATGTATTGTCATTGTCATTAATCACAGAAAACTCCTCATACACAGCCTTTTCTTTATCCGTCAGTGTCTGTTCTTTAACTCTGCCGTCCTGCATTGCAAAGTCTGTCATTGCTTTAAATGAGGCTGATTTCTCACTGTCGGTTTCATCTTTGTCAAGATATGAAAACTTATGTATCCGCACCAAATCAAAGCTGTTGCACAGCTTACCGCAGGCAGGGTCTGTTGCGTGATGAGAGTATGCAAACTTGTCATTATACACTATTACTCCGGCTACGGAATCGGCGGGGATATAATCATAACGACCGTCCAGACTGCTTGGTTCATATACATCTGAAAGTAATGTGCTTATTGCGTCCTGTATCGTATATGCACGGCAAAATGCACCTACTATTCCCTGCTTTGTCAGAGGGTCTGCCTGTTTCTTCAATGCGTGTGATACAATTTTTTTCTGTCTTGACGAAACAGGATATTCAGAAGTATCATGCCAGTCTTTATAACGTGCAAGCACTGCGTCCGCATCTATTTCTTCACCGTCACGGTGCTGAAATACAAACTCACCGTCAGAAGATGTTGACGGCCAATACATAAGTCTATGCGGCTGATACGTTGTATCGTCAAACTGTTCTATGCCTATATCTGCCGCTATTCTGCGTGCGACCGCCGTATATTCATCTGCCGTAACAGGACGTGACAGAGGGATAATAAGCCTAAATCTCGGTGTTTGTGCAGTATGCTTGTGTGTAGAATATATCAGGCATTTGAAATTAAAGAACAGTTCAATCTGCTCCCAAAAGTCCTCGTCTGCGTAATCCGCATCAAGAGTGAGCAGACATCGGTTAATCACAGTATCTTTTCTCCTTAGACCGCTGCGAAGTTCACCTCCGACAAATCCGCCCACATCTTTGATATTATCCTGCTGACCTTTGGGAAGTTTACGATATTCCTGCACCGTTTCAGCCGTTCGTATTGTCTGAGAACACTTCTGAACAAATTTCTCCCACGAAAATTCTTTAATCTTCCACGCTCTTGATGTACGGCTGTTCCCGACAGATATTTTCATTGTCCCCTCCCGTTATACATGTCTATTAATCCCGTTTTTCCCTTTCGTTTTAATTGTTTCTCAACTTTTTTGCGTTCTGTCGCAGCTTTCGTCTTTGTCTTATAAAACGAACATCTTCTTCCTCCGAAATCATTATTCGTTAAGCAAATACAATAACCGTCTGCATTAGCAAAGCAGTCTTTTTTATCCAAACATCTTATTTTCATAATCGTACCCCTTTAAATTTATTTTCTTTTGCATTTTTGTTATTCCTTTTTATAATACTCACATTCAAAACCGTCAGCATTAAGCGGAAGTCCGTCCGCCCATTCGGGTTTTATACACATCAGCTTGCACAGTTCGTCAACCGAACCGTAACCGTTCGGAACTTCACATATAATTTCATCATGAACGTGAAAAACAGTATCATATCCCGCATTTGCCGCATTTATCAGTGCATTTGCAAGCAAATCTCTTGCAGTCCCTTGTACGATATTCTCTGTCAGCTTACCGCCGAAAGTTTCAAGTCTGTCCCACTTCTTTGCGGAGTTTATCCCCATATATGTAATGCTGTCACCGCCGAACCTATTTGTACCGATTCGAGGTTTTATATATGACAGCCGTCTTCCGCTTGGCAGACGTATGAATAATATCCCCCGTTCATACGCAAACACAAGTTTTCCTAACGGAACGGTTGTTTTTTCTTTTATTGCTTTCATTGCCGCATTGCCGACTTCGTACCAAAAACGTACAATATGCGGATTGGCATTTCTCCAATCGTTAATTAAGCCCTGAAGTTCATTCTCCTGCACTCCCATCTCAACAGCACCCATATTCTTTAACGCACCGACTGAGCCGCCGTAACCGCAGTTGTGGACGAGTTTTCCCGATACGGTAAAACGATGATGTCTTCCGGCATTTCGTATGTCATAAACTCTAACCTTGCCTGAATTAACCGCCAATTTTTTCGTTTCTCGAATACTGCCGTTTCCGCATCTTGTATAATCTCTTTGCGACTTAATCCGTCTGATAACTTCCGAATTACCACACTTCTTACATAAGGCCAATATTTCTGTGAAAAACGACTTAATACGGTACACCGTTTGTTTGAATTGTTTTCCGTATGTGTTACAAACCGAATATTGTCTCGTGCATAACTTCCATTGTTGTCTATACGGTCTATTTTCAACTCCCGCTTCGGCAGACCATATTTTTTGATTAAATACAATCCTGCCTCTGTAACACTTGAAAATTCGAATTTTATTCCTCTTGCGCCATAATTGTGATAACCCTTGTCCTGTGGATTTTCGCACCGTTGCTTTGCTGCCGTTAGTCTCTTCTCCAGCCACAACGGAATTTGCCGTGGCTGAGAACAGCTTTGACAACCTTTTGATTTTCCCCTTTGCAGATTTGATAAAAGCTGCCACTGAATTGCACCACATCCTATACATTGCGTTAATACATAACAATGGTTCCATGACGCATTCCATCTTTTTTCTGCTGAGATTACTTTCACCCAGCCGAATTGCTGACCTATCATTTCCGGTTTGAATGATATATGCACCGCAGGAGGCAGCGACTCCAAACTGTATCGGCTTCTGTTCCCCTTTAACCCAAACAAGGTGTTCTTTGGTAGCTGTAAGTCCATCATATGTAATCACCTCTTGCTCACCTTTATATATAACTCCATCATGTGATACCCACTCTTCACCATCCCACAGTTTATGTTCAAGTGTAATTTTTTCTATTGGTATAAGTCCCGCATCCGTCAGCACAAGTTGACCTTCTGCTATGCAAGCAAGTTCTGATATTTTCCCCTTTTGACGCAGTTCGCCGTTTACTCCGTGTTTCTCCACCGGCACTTTAAACATCTTACTTGCGGACGCACAGTAAATATCACCGCCGTTTTTGAATGTATCTATTCGCCACTGCTCTCCTGCTATCCAAGCAAGCACACGAGCCTCAATAGCCGAAAAGTCTGCGACAATAAATCTATGGTTTGGTTTTGGAATGAGAACGGTTCTTATAAGTTCCGATAGGACATTCGGTACGTTTCCGAACATCATGTCAAGCATCTCAAAATCTCCGTCCTTTACAATATCCCTTGCAAGTGTTAAGTCCGGCAGATGGTTCTGAGGCAGGTTTTGCGGCTGCAGAATGTTACCGGACCATCTTCCCGTTCTGTTTGCACCGCAGAAACGCATCATTCCGTGTACACGGTTATCGCTGCACACACTGCGTATTACAGCCTCATATTTCTTGACGGACGTTTTCGCCATAAGCAGACGGAGTTTCAGCATTTCACTGACATCTCCGTCTGTTTCATCTGCCAGACTTTTAACAGACTTTTTTGACAGACTTTCAATTTCCACACCCTTTTCCTTGAGCCACTGTTTTAACTGCGTTACTGAATTAGGATTTTCAAGTCCCGTTATCATATATGCCTGTTCAACCGCCACAGCCGTCTGTATTGAATTAAGCTTTACCGCCTGCTCAGCCAATTCACTGTCAACTAATACCCCTCTGTCGTTTATTATTTGGTCGAGAACATATAGTCGATGTTCCTCATCACTTATAGGATACATTTTAAGTTTATCGGCAATCTGACGTTCAACGTCTACATCACGCATACAGTATTTTTTGAATGTTTCCCACTTGTTTATATCGTGACACGGTCTGTTTCGGGTACGGTTTCCGTTTGATTTTGTCGGCTTGCACGGTACACAGAAATACTTAATTAACTCCTTGCCCTCCGTCATCTTCTGCCTCTCTAATCCGAGTACACTTCCGACATCGGCAAGCGACAAAGGCAGTGCCAGTTCCGCAGCCTGCACAGCTGTGCAGTACCAAGACTGAGGATTAAGATATTCTCCCTCGGGAAGCTTAAGATACCTTGACAGACACACACGTTCAAATTGTGCGTTATATGCCGTTTTCACAACGGTATCTGATTTTATAGCCTGTATTATTTCCTCCGGAAGTTCTTCACCGCCTGCAATGTCAATTATATGAACATCACCGTCATCAACAGCATATGCAAACAGTAACATCTCAAAATTAGGAGAGTCCGCATACTTATATACTCCGCACCTTATAAGGTCTACGTCAGAAAAGGTTTCAATATCACAGCTTAATTTTTTCATAGTTCTCACCATTTACCATTAAATTTTAGGTTGACTTTATCCTAAAATAAGAATATAATATTTATATAAAAGAAATGGAGGTATGCAATATGAATGTTAATACCAAAACAATGGTTTCTATTTCCGAAGCCAATCAAAACTTTTCTAAAGTAGCAAGACTTGTTGACCAGTACGGTTCTGCTGTAATTCTAAAAAACAACTCACCTCGCTATCTAATTTTAGAATTCAATCAAGCTGATGAACAATTATCAGCACAAACTGATGATGTATTAGCTATATCAGAAAAATTAATTACTCGTAATAAGGCCGTATATGAGGAACTTGCAAAATGAAAATCCTTACTAAAGAACAAATTTTATTATTACATTCACAGCTTGTGAAAGAATTCGGAGGTTCACTGGATATACGCGATGATTCTCTTTTAGAATCAGCTATCAATACACCATTCCAAACATACGGTGGAGAGGAACTGTATCCGACTTTATTGGATAAAGCCTCTCGCCTATGTTTTGGACTTGTAAAAAATCATCCGTTTGTAGATGGTAATAAGCGAATCGGTACTCACGCAATGCTTGTATTTCTTGCAATAAACGACATTGATTTAAAGTACACTGATACCGAATTGATTGAACTTATTTTATCAGTTGCGTCAGGAACTCAGTCTGATTCTGATATTCTTCAATGGCTTCAACAGCATATTATTTAAGAACATCTTACGAGGTGTTCTTTTTTTGCATACATCTCCAATTCACCTTAATTTAAGAAATCATCTTCTTCATCATATGCTTCAAAATCGTCCTCTGCTCTGGTACGTCCGCCAAGCGGTTCTCCGTCTGCAATCTTCTGTATATTGCCAAGTCCGCACGCAATTCCTTTATTTCCGTTTGTATTAAACGGATAAAGAGATATTGACACTCTTGCATAACATCCGCTGTAAACCTCATTTCTGTCTAAAATAGGCTGTACATTCTTATCCACAATCTGCGGTTTATCTTTTGAATTGCAGTTTATGAAATAGCAGTCTTTATATGCCTCATCATCAGGACGTTCAATATCACCGTCACGAAGAGGCAGTTTCAAATTCGCAGGTATTCTTCCTCCGAACTTTGCTTTGCCGTCCTGCTTTGCCTGTTCGACTGCGTTTTGAATATCTTTTACCGTCTTTGTATCAGACTTTGGTATAATCAAAGAAACACTGTACTTTTCATCACTGTCGTTAATAGATGCAGGCTCCCATATATGTTCATATGACAATCTGACCTTACCCGTTACTAAATGTGCCATATTAAAATTCCTTTCTAAACTCACCCAATGTATGTACTTCTTCTCTCTTATCAGTTTCCGGTACAAGTGTCAGTCTGCCTTTCGGTTTTATGATATAGTCACCGAGCAGTTCTTTAAAAATTTTTCTGCCCATAAGCTTTTCCATATCAGTTATACCTATAAGCATGCTTTTATATATCTGTGACATGGTATAACCGTTATTTCGGCAAACCTCTGCAATCTTGTTTTCGTCCGCATACTGTCGTTTGGAACGTCCCTCGACTATTTTAAATCCGCTCCAGCTTTTCCCCTCATTTATAGCTTTCGCCTGTGCATAAGAATATACATCTTCTGCCCATTTTGACAGGTCGTCCGCTATCGTCAGTATGTGCAATATTTCATCATCATTAAGTTCCGCGGGGTCTTTAAACTCATATTCCGCTGTTTCAAGCATAAGTTCTGCACGTTTTCTGCATACAGCTCTTAATTTGCAGAATCGGCAATGATTTCCCGCTTTAAATTCGCCCTCGCCTTTTGCGGCAAGTTCGGCTATCGGTTTCAGTGTATTCTCCGCCCATTCCAGAAGTTCATCAACAGAAATCTCCCATTCAGAAATATTATCAAGTCTTGGCTGAACAATGGCTGTTTTCACTGTCTTGATATCATACAGATAATCGTAAAGATTAAGTGCACCCAATGCATACAACATCATCTGCGGATTGTGCTCTGCCGATACCGTTACGCCTTTGCCGTACTTAAAATCTATAACCTGCATTACATCATCTGCAACTATAACAAGGTCACCCGTACCGAAGCCGTCCTTAACATAATTTGAAAAGTCAAGTCTTTGTTCTACCATAACTATTGCGTCGGGACATATTTTTCTTATTGTTTCGATTTTATCTGTCGCATAATACGCATAGCTGTCTGTATATCTGTCGATTTCTTCTGCATGGAAGTTTCCGATATTCGGAGGTGCAAGGTCCTTTTCACCTAAATGCCACCTGATTTTATATTCCGCCATCTCATGAGCTGCCGAACCTTCCTGTGCATATATTGTTGTTTCGTCCGGAATATCTGCTGTTGCCAGTGCCGACGGCGGACATTCCAGCCAACGATATGCCGATGACGCAGAAAGTACAGCATGATTTAACGGTGGCATATCAAGATACCTCCATCTGCTGTAAATCTGCATAAAATGAATCAAGGTCTGATTCTGCAACAGCAGTAATATTCTTTACTCCGTATTTTTCAATAAGCTGTTTTATTTCCTCACGCTTACCGTTTCGTGACAATTTAACCGCAAGTTCACGTAGCATTTCATGTGTAACGCTCGGCTTATCCGCTTGTTTTTCCTTTGATACGCCGTCATTGCCTGCCACGGCATTTGCCATGGTTTCCAAACTGTCCGCAAGCGAACGCATATCGCTTACAACGTCAAGCAAAAGTTTCGTTCTGCTCATCTTCTCCCCTCCTTGTTCACTTCACATATCGAAAGTTTCTCTACACTGTCACCCGGAACAAGTATTGTCATCTTACACGGTATGCCAAACAAAAGACGGAGAAATCTCTCCCTTATTGATATACTGCGGAAATTCACAATACTGTCCGCTCTCGGTTTCTTTGAAACACTGATTGTTAATGTATGTTTCATAGTTAAATGTCCTTTCCGAAAGGCTAATTTTTTTATACCCTTCACTATACGGACACAAAAACACTGAAATATAAGGTTTTTTATAAAAACTTTTTCAGCTTTTTATAAATTGTTTTTAACTGCTGTGATACTGCCGACTGACTTATCCCCATATGTTTCGCATAATCACTTACAGACATTCCGTCAAAATATACAGCCTTTATAAGTGACTTCTGCTTGTCCGAAAGATATTTTATCGCTTCTGTTAATCTCCCGAACTTACTGTCTGTTTCAAAAATTGCCGTAAGATTTTTGTCCTCCGATGCATAAACAATTCCTTCATATACACACGAATCAAGTGAATAGTGCCTGCGTCTTTCCTTCTTATCATTATTCCTCTCCAGTCTGTCCAGTTCCACCAGAATACTCGCCCATTCATTAGGAACATCAACTTCCACATCTCCGTCCGCAAACTCATATTTAATTTTCATAAAAAGTGCCGCCTTTCCGCAAGAAAAACGGCACTCTAACAAGCCGAAAAAACTCGCATTTTTTTATGCAAGCCATTCGGCTCTGAATTAAGTTTTCATATAAAATACTCCTTTTTATTGATAATAAAAAAAGGCTTGGTAAACATTTCAGAAAAGAACTGTTTACCAAGCATTATGTTTTTTTATTATTTTATAAGCTCCAAAAGCCATGGCGCTGACGGTTTGGCTATTGCCCGAGCATTGAGATATGCCATTTCAAGGGTCAGACAAGTGTTTCCTAAATAGTATCCGTCCATAACTGTCAGTGTCATTGCCAAATCCGGCTTATTCATTTTAGTAAGATATATCGGAAGTAAATATTGCACTCTCCCCATATATCCCTGTGCAGAAATAAGTCCCGGTTCTATAACTGCTTTTCGCCTTGCAAGTTCCACCGCAGTTTCCAACAGCAACGGCAAATTTTTAGCCTTTCTTATTTTTGCGGGAATTCTATTTAGATTTTCTTCATCACCCAAAATATGCTCAACATTTACCCTTATTGACCATTCGGGATTAAAATTCAAACCTTGCTGTGCCATATGATACACCGGCCGTTCAGGCAACGGCTCTATATATTTAAGCCACGGTGACATTTCATCACAAAAGCCTTTAAAATACCATTCAAGCATAGAATCCTGCTTTTTATTTCTGAAAAAGCAACCGTATATGCCTTTATAGCTCGGGGTGTATAATCCTGTATGAAAGCAGGCACATTCATTCTCAATGTAAAAATATTTTAATGCTTTATTATATTCTTGTTCTGAGTTGAATTCAATAGCCTGTTTACGAAAAATTGTATGTATATATCGTTCCAATATCGGTGTTTCTGCATTCTTTGTTTCAACTGCCGGTTTCTTGAACTGCCACGCCTCCGGCAATGCCATACATTTTAAATCATGAAGATGCCTGTACCAATCGGGTACATAAGCAAACTCAAATAAGTCACTTTGTATTGTTATCATTTTTTATCACCTTACATTTCAAAAGTTCTTCAAGATACCTCATCTGTATCTCTGCTTTAAAATCTTCGTCTACATATCTTATCAAATTTCCAAACCTATCTTTTTTAGTAACCATTGAAACTTTATTTATATATCTCTCATAGCGTTTCAACATTAATATCTGTGCATCACAATCCCCGTTGATAGCTTTTTCTGCAGTTCGATTCTTAAGGTCCACGAATATCACACTCCAATCTCCTTTCTTTATAATTTTTTATTAGCTTAAAAGCTTTGTTTTTCCAATTTGTAATAGTTTTCTCTGAAACGTTTAATATCTTTGCAATATCTCTTCTTGATAATAAATACCAATATTTTAATATCAACACTTCTTTTAATTTATCATCAAGAAATAACATAGCTTCATACAACCATTCATTCTTAACATTGCAACAATGTCCGCTGTTATCAGAAATAACATATTCACTTGGATATATATCTTGTTCTCCTACTAAATCTGTATCAAACTCAACAAAATCAAAACTTCTTTTCTTTGCGCTCATTCTGCGACGTATATCAACTGATGCAGTATATATAACATTCATACTATACTTATCAATCATATCCCATTGTTCTATTTCACCATCATATGAGGAATTAAGCATAACTTTTCCACCCCTCTATATGTAATTTTGAAAATGAACTTTTTTGCTCCTCATTAATAATAAATCGCAAAAAGCAGTGAAAAAAGGAACCTAATTCACAAAAAAATCTTTTTTGTCTAAATATCACAATATATATATATATTGTTTATACAATTATTTAAATATTAATAAAAAACAAACTGGATTTATCATCAAATATTTTGATGAACCCAGCTTATTTATTTTATGGCAATAAATGATTATCTGAATATAACTATTTTATCATAAGCAAATGTTCTTGAAAATAGCTATCATAATATTCTGACAAGATTCTGATTCACTATTTATACACTCAATCCTCAACATTTAAACTAAGCTTTCATAAAATACAATGAATTTTATAATATACTTTTTTCTTTCTTCTTACGTGAAAAATTAATATAACACATCGTATATTTAACAAAAAGTATTATAACAGTTTACATTTATATATTTCTATCTATCTATAATTATTAGATATACATATAACAAATAATTTACATATAAAAGATACAACATTCTATATGCAAAAAAATATTGTTTTTAGGAGGTGAACTATAGAATTATATGTATTCAATCTATTGTCTTATATAGATAATAAGATATTTTTTTAAGATTATAAAAATATTATATGCGAGAGGAGTAAATATGAAAATTATAGACAGTACAATTATTGTAGCTTTAATTTCAATGGCTGGAACAATCATTGGTTCTATGATAGGTGTTATGAAATCAAATGACAAAACACTATACAGAATTGAACAATTAGAAAAGAAAGTTGAAGCTCACAATAATCTTGTTGAACGGATGACAATTGTTGAACAAGAAGAAAAATCCAACGAACAACGAATCCAAAGATTGGAGTGTGAAAAATATGATTAATTGGAAAATAAGATTTAAAAATCCTGTGTTCTATATTCAGCTAATAGTTTCAATAATCTCATCTATTTTTGCCTATATGGGAATAACAGCCTCTGAAATAACGTCATGGTATAAACTATTTGAGATTATTCGTCAAGCTTTTTCAAACCCATATATAATTTTTATTATGGTTATAAGTATTTATAATTTTTTAATTGATCCTACAACAAAAGGTATAAGTGACAGCAAAAAAGCTATGACATATGATGAACCTAACATATAAAAAGGAGAATTGAGGATGAACGTTTTATTAATTGCAGGTCACGGAAATGGTGACAGCGGTGCTATCGGCAATGGTTATGAAGAAGCTGAGTTGACTAGAGAATTTGTTGTATTGCTAAAAGAAAATTTAAAATCTTTTTGCAATGTAACATTGGCAGATACTAATCGTAATTGGTTTGAATTCTTAGGTTCTAATAATTATGATTTTTCAAAATATAACTACGTTTTGGAAATTCATTTTAATTCAGGAGGTGGCTCTGGAAGTGAAATATTTGTTACTACAGCTGAAAGTGGAATAACTGTTGAAAACGAAATTCTAAAAAACTTATGTAATTGCGTTAAATATCACAACAGAGGTGTCAAAAGAAAAGATTTCCGTGTTATTTCAAAAATAAAATCTCAGGGAGTTTGTTCGGCATTGCTCGAGGTATGTTTCATAGATAACAGCAATGATATTGAAATATATCAAAAAAACAAAAATAAGCTTGCTACTGCAGTTGCAAAAGGAATTGCAACTGGATTCAATTTAAAATATATTTCGGATAAAAATAGCCCCCATAGTACAGATGTTTCTGAAAAAGCAAAAGATGCTATAGATTGGTGCTCTAAATACAATATATTGCCTCCAGATATTATATCAGACATGGATGATCAAAAAATATTATTATGCATTGGTCTATATAACACAGTTAAATTTTTAGCAGAACATATTTAATTTTATGTTCTGCAATTTAACAAAAAATATCTTAAATTATATATTATACAAAATTAAAGGGAGAATTTATTATGATAAATAAAAATGATCTTATTTCTATTATAGTAAAACCTACTAATGCCTGTAATCTACGTTGCAAACACTGTTATCACGCTGGAACAGGTTATGATAATGAACAAATGTCAGACAAAATGCTAGAGAAATTAATTTCTTCAAGCGTGCCACATTTTTCAGGTATACACTATATCTGGCATGGTGGTGAACCTTTAAGTATGCCTCTGACATTTTATAAACGTGCTCTAGAATTAGAACAAAAATATAAACATAACCCTAACCAAAATATTAAAAATAGCATGCAGTCTAACGGAACTTATGTCACTGAAGATGTTGCAAAATTTATTGCAGATAATAACATTTTAATTGGATTTTCATTTGAAGGTCCATACAATGACTTTTTGCGAAGTCATACAAATATGACCTTAAAAGGATATGAAAATTTAAAAAAATATAACATTATCCCTGGTACTATAGCTGTTGTAGGTAAGCATAATATTAATAACTTAATTGATGTTTATGAATATTTCCGCAATAAGAATCAGCCTTTAAAACTTAATACAATATTTGCATCTGGATCTGCTAAAGAAAACGAGGATATTTTATTAACAGATCCAGAATATTATGCAGAAAAAATATGTGAATTATTTGATTTATGGCTATTTGATACTACTACCGGAATCAGTATAAGTCCCTTCTATAGTTATGCACAATCTGTTATATCTGGCAAGCCAAAATACTGTACACACAGTAGTTGTCTAAAACATTGGTTAAGTGTACATTCAAACGGTGACATATATCCCTGCGGAAGATATTATCCTGAAGAGTATCGTCTTGGAAATATAATGGACTTTAATGATCTACATGATGTTTTTGAAACAAAAATTTATAAAAATATTATAAATAAAAGTGCCATACGCAAGCAGAAATGTAGAGAACAATGTAACGTATATCATCTTTGTAATGGCGGATGTTTAAATGAATCTATTCTTGCTGGCGGAATAGAAAATATTCCTGAATTTTCTTGTACAGCTTTTAGTATAATCATCAGTCATATCAAAACACGAATGCAGGAAGCAATATCCAGAGGAATAGAATTTGAAAATATATATAACAAATATATAAGAAATATTATAAAAAAAAGATTGGAGATGAATGAAAATGTCAAATAATTTTAACGAATATAATTGTTGGGACGAATGGGATGAAGTGGACTATGGTGATACATGGGACGAATACGATAACTATACGGAATGGGACGAAGATGACAGTCCTGATCATAGTGACTGTTATGGATACGGAGTATATTCTGAATGCAGGGTAGAAGACAGCTATGATGATTCTGATATTCCCCCTTATGTTCCAGGCAAGCAACGCCTTCTTGATATTGCCACAAGTCATTTTCAAGTTGATAATTATATATTTACATATGTTATTTTTGACAAGTCAACTAATGTTATGATTGCTGTTACTAATCAGGAAGAAGCTTTTGCTAAAGTAACCCCTGTCTCAGCTGTAGAAGAAATTAACGGTGAATATTACGTCGATTCTGCTGCAAGTGTAACTTTCACAGAAATGGAAAGAAGTATTGATCGCCTAAGAAAAAAATACTCTGCTGCGGCCGAAGAAGATATACAGTTTATCTCGGCAAACAAAGGTACAAGAGTTATATACAAAGGTGTTTATTCATTTACTTATGCTAATCAAGTTATATGTAATTCTATGGCATATGCACCTTTAGGAGCTACTGAATATCGTCATGACTATATCAAAGTTCAGGATTTAATTGAAGAAGAAACAGGAGCTGGATATACAGTTGACTATAACCCACAAACAAAAGAGACCTTTGCTCGTTCAAAACAAGGTGATTTATATTATGTTTCTGTTGCACAGGATGCTGTTTTCTGCGATGATGAACGATATGTATACTCATCATTTGATGTTCAAATCCAGAAACTTTGCACTGTATCAGAGTGGATTATGATTCACTATAATGTCGCTCAGGCAGATATTTCTGTTTACAGTGACAGAATAGTCTTTACCGAAGAAGGCGGTAAAACATACAAAATTCTAGTAAATGATTTGCCTGATTATATTGTTTATGATTATGATAATTATATTCCTGCAGATGCAACTATTGAAGCTGTTCTTGATTATAAAGATGTACAAGGTGTACCTAAAAACTACTATAGGGTAATTGCACAAATCAAAAGTCTGACAGGCTTAGACGCCACACAGGATGAAAATAATTTCATTATTCTCTGTGGAAAAAGTTTTTATATACCAAATGCTGTTCGCTTTAATGGTTGGATATATGCAGAACGAAAAGATGTTATTTCAGCACTTGAATCTAATTTTGTAGATATAGATAACTATTTCCGCAGTTGTGGATTTTACTATGGAACTGATGATAATGGACACTCATATTCAGCTTCACAGTATAAAGCAAAATCTATGTGGCTTCTAAGTAAACAACTTAATATAACTAACAGAATCCGCGTAAATGATACTTCAGGCGGTAATTATTTTAACCTTACAACTAGTACAAAAAATATTGAAGAAGCAGTCGAATCAGTTTTTGGAAAATCAGCCAGCTATCTCGGAGCAATAGCAATCGAAAGCAATACTGTAAAATCATATATCGAAGACAAGCTATATATCCGAAAAGAACGCCTGTCATCAAACAGCACAAATCTTTTTATAAACGGCAAACCCTATGCCATTTCAACACTGCAGACAAGCTTTAATTCTAGTACTTATTATGATAAGACTAAATTATTATCCGCAGTAAAAAATCTTACACCTACAATATCAATCACAAAAGTTGAAACTATACTTAACAACGGAGAAAATTATGCTTACATTGCAGGAAACCAAGCAAAAATTACATTTACTACGTCCTGCCTTGACCATGTTGCTATTGGAGTTCAGACAGATTCAGAAACAAAGTGGTTTCATAATACTGCGCCGTCAAGTTCTATGAGTATGACTGTAAATCTTTATAAGGAAGGAAAATGTACATTAAAAGTACGTGGCAGAACCACAATAGATCCGGCTGATGTAGGGCTGACGTCTATTCCTCATTCTAAGGACTGTGAGCAAACCCAAGTTATCACCGTTCTTCATTCAATTCCTAATAATATGGTATATATTATACCATACGCACAGAAGCAAGGATGTACGGTGACTGATAACAATTCCAATGTTGTTGTAAAATATCAACACAGATTTTATTCTAATCCTGAAACTTGTACATACTATAAATCTCTATCCGGAGAGCAAGCATATAAAAGACAGGTATCGTATACTGCTTCCGGTCTTTATATGAACAAAGAAACATTCCGCATGGATATGGATTTGGACATTATTAATGATTCTCACAATGACCGTGACTGGTATCTTGAAAAACGTATATGGCGTCTATGGTCACAAGGGAAAGTAGCAAGTTTCAGCAGAGAACAAATAGATGCTAACGGGAAAAAATACTTTAATGTAACTATGAACGGTATAACACGCACTATATATAAAGAACCTGCTGACAATGCTTTTTATGCACCACTATACAAAAATACCACTCGTTCCACAATAAGATTAGTAAATAACCACCTTGTTATGCCTGAAAGTCTTATGTATCTCTTATTTTCTGATTTAAGCGATATTGAAACATATATATTAAATCACTACAAAATAACCAATCCGTCAGAAAATTTAAAAGGCCAATTAAATGCAATGACTTTGTATGATAAAAAACTTAATATTGATTGTATCACTCTTGACAAAAAAGGAGATGAAGTACAATTGATGGCAACTGAAGATAATACATCATACATAAACCATGCAACTGTCAATGATATCAATTCTGGAATGATTGAATATCGCAATCGCGAGCTTAAGAATGTATTCGATAGCCTCAGTAAAAAACGTCAGGAATTATTCCACTATAATCCTGTTACAAATACAGTTGATTTTGATGGATTTGAAGTAGATATACCAACATTAACTTTATATCCTATCAATAAAAGCAACCCGACACAAGACGATTACAAATCATATTTATTTGCCAGTGAATCTGATATCCAAAAAATCGATACATATAGAAGAATTGTAGTTTATGGTGCAGGAATGGGCGGTGTATGTGCAGCATATAAAGCCGCACAATATGCATGGTCACTCGAAGGATTTGATAATTTTGAAATTATGCTTATCAATCCTGTACCTGTACCTAAACTAGGAGGTATCGGTACTGTTGGAGGACAAAATCTATGGGATACAAGAGCATGGCATTCAAAATTTCCATATCGTGGTAGTCTTGCCAACGTTATGAGTTTTGATAATTCTAAGGGACAAATAACAGAAGATAGGTATGGTACAGATGATAAAGCACAATCACTAAGAGAGCTTCTAACTCCTTACAATGTAAAAATATATGATCAGTATGATATCGCAGTTAATCAATTAGATGTTCCAGTTCCTGTAAAACAGGATGAAAACGGGAACATATTGTCACTAACCATAAAAAGAATTTCACGTAATGATCATGGCGTTATTCAATATTATGGTGAATCCCAAACAATTAATGGAGACATATTTATTGATGCATCCGAAGATGGAAAACTTACAAAACTAACAGCACATGATAGTAATGGTAATCCAGCATATACAAGAGGACGTTATGATTATCCTGCTGATATATTAGAGCCTGTTGAGGGGGCAGAAGATAAAGCTAAAATGCCAGCTGTAACATTGATGTTTAAAATTGCTGCAACGAAAATAGTTCCCGTAGAGTATGAAGATCCAGGACCGAATGGACACTGTGAAAGAAAGTTTTCTGATAACACAAATTCTATTTGTACACTCTTTAACTGCGGTAATGGTATGTTTGAAGGTGATAAATATAGTCCTTTCTATATCCATCCTGAAACTAATGTTAATATTGATAATAAGATGAAAAAATTTAATAATACTCTCGCAAATACTCGACTAATGATAAAACCAACTAATTCTGTGTGGGATGGAGGAACTCAAACAATCGCTGGTAAATATGATTGGTGGATGAATTCTCTCATTATTTTTGGTGTGGATGGTTCATTGCATAATAGAGATAATAGTAACTATGAAGAAGTAAACGATGAAGATTTACTATCAGATGAAATTTTGTGTGACGCCAGTCATATTTTGTCATCTGACGATGCTTGGAGATTAGCAAGAGCTTTTCTAAACAGAGAGAAGGCAAAAGCTGATGCTGGTCAGGAAAGTTTATTGGATGTTTACAAATCACTAGGTTATATAGATGCTGAGTTCGTTACAGATGAAAAAGGAGTTGTCACTGGTGATATCCTTTATGTTCGTGAGACTATTCATGCTGTTAAAGATGTAGAAAAAATAGCTAACGGCACTGAAAACACTAACTACGAAGTTACTATGCGTCATTGTCACTATTCTTACCTTGACGATGAAGAATATAATACAAATAAGAACCAGTCTATAGGTTTGATATATTATAATTCAGATATACATCCTTTTATGCAATCTAATTATATAGACAATGACAATTATATATCAGGATATCAAAGCTATCGGCATATACGAAAAGATATGGGGGAAGAACTAGCAGATGGTTCACCAATTGATCCAGCTTATATACCATACTCAGCACTTACTACAAAATATGTACCTAATATGCTAATACCTGGATATGCAGTTAATGCTTCATCATTTGCATGGTCGGAAATACGAGTATTACCAAACCTGTGTGTTCTCGGTGATGCAGCAGGTATTGCAGCTGTAACTTGTCTATTAAGTGGTGATTCAGCATATGGACTAAAGGATATTAATGGAGTACGAGAAGTTCTAAAAAAATATTATGCTATTTTAGATACAGATGAATTAAATTAATAAAAATTCAATCCAACACAAGCACAAAAGCGGTTCAATTGAACCGCTTTTTGTATAATAAAAAATCACAGACAATAAACACTATAATTCTATTTCATATATTTCTCAACATTTATGTAATTAGGTCTTGCTACAAGTTCGCCTGTTTTAAGATCATACACATCTGTACAAACTTTCTCACCACTCCAATACTGATCATTAGGTTCAACACGTTCTGTTGTATAGCAAGCTCTGCCATCATATTCAATTAAATAAATTTTCCACGATGACTCTACAATAATTTTTCCGTCAGGATTATACAAAAAATATCTGTCCCTATATTCCTCACCATCGCCGTAATATGTATACACCGGTGTATATCCGCTAAATTCTTTTTCTTTCCAAAATGTATATAATGAATACGGAGAACATTTTAACATATTATATCCGTGAACAGTATAGCTGCCATTAGGCGAAAAACATTCACTTTCTATATTTTTCGCAAGATACTCATGCACATATTTATCAACCGTATTATATTTGTCCTTGTCCCATTCCAATGTTGTGATATATTGATTTTTCTTTGCGTCAGACACTTGTATTGAATCACCTTTAATCTCACCTATACATAAATCGCCCTCATAAATCATAGTAAAAATTTCTGTATTGCTCTTGTACACCGGTATTCCATCAACATTAAAAACAGCGTAATTATTTCCATTCCAATCAGGCACAGATAATTTAACAGGAGTATATCCTTTCAAAGTGTCAGCTACAATATACGAAATCGGTTCTCGTACCGCCTGTGAATTACCATATTCTTTATATGTATATGGATATTTTGCAAGTAGATTTTCACCCGGCACCCAATATTCAGCTGAATCGGTATCTACTTTTTCAAAATCAATTCTTATTTGTCTGTTATTGCAAGGATATGCACTTGTATCAAGAGAACCTCCTCCGTTCTTCGAATCATAAGAGGATGATGCTATTTCTTCTCCGTCATAGCTATAAACTTTCATACCTTCTACACTAAATGCGCCTTCGCCACCATACTCACTATGTTTTATCACCCTATAATAATCATCGGCAAAATCGACGGTGTCTTTCTTATTCGACTGTAAAAGCACAGCATTCAATTTATAAACAATCTCACCCGTTTCCGCACTGTATATATCAGAACACTTGTTATATCCTGCGGAAACATTGCTTTTATTATTATGAATATAATAATACCATTTCCCGCTTTTTTCAAAGAATATAAATGACCTTTCATTGTCCAAAGTATTATCCTCCGGACCATCATATGTAAATATGGTTTTACCGTCTTTTTTTATCCATTGCTTATTCTTACCGTTAAAAATTGATAAATCACCGTCAATTTTTACTTCGTACACATTGCTTGCATAATCACTCACGTCAAGGTTAAACAGCTTTAGCATTGTTACCGCTGACTGTTCCATTGTGTAATTTGATTTTGGTGAAAAATTGTTATCTCCAACTCCTCGCATTATTCCGAGTGAGTCCATTTTACGCACAGATTCTTTTGCCCAATCCGAAACTGTATCATAATCAGAAAAAACAGTATCAAATAGAGTAATATCCTCTTTTACGTCCATAAATTCCGCTGTATTCGTCAGTATTACTGCCGCCTCCTCACGCGTAATATC